>OFFT01000198.1_pt1 | contig 49742 bp, 35 predicted proteins | sample 1521581 | NCBI WGS metagenome assembly OFFT01 (sample SAMEA3504084, study PRJEB24116) | mouse gut metagenome | biome: mouse gut; feature: mouse-associated habitat; material: faeces | place: Denmark | collected 2011
CCGCCGTAACGGCTGCGCGAAGCTCATTCATCTGCGCCTGCATTTCTGCGTTCTGCTGCATCTGCGCCGCCGCTGCCTGCGCCGCCTGTGCCGCAATCTGCCCGGCCTGCGCGTTTGCGGCGTCTGCCGCCTGCTGCCTGACTGCGGCAAGGCTTGCGTCCGAAGTAAGCGTTTCGGCAAACTGCATTTCTGCCTGCTCCTTAATCTGCCGGTAGCCCTGCGGATTTGCGTCGTCTGCAAACTGCGCGTCTACAGCCGCCTGCGCCGCTGCCTGTGCCGTCTCAAAAGCGGCGGCTTTTTCTTTCTTTCCCATCGGCGTATTTAAGGCTTCGTCCAGTGTTTTTACCCCTTGGCTGAGCGTCTGCACGCTGGACGCCAGATCGGAAACCCCGCTGATTAGCGTCGCGGACTGCCCCTTTAACGTGCCGATTCCGTCCGCCAGTGTTTTGGCTCCGTCCGTATACGCCGCAATTCCGCCCTGCAGGGAAGTAACGCCGTCCGAAAATTCTCCCATTTTTCCGTCCAATGTCAAAAGCCCGTCTGAAAGCTCCCCGGAGCCGTCTTTTAATTGTTCCACTGCATCGGTTAAATCCTCTATTTTCCCGTCAAGTTCGGATAAATCCAGCGATTTTGCACCCATAAGCTCAGAACCGCCCATCACAACCGTCATTGTCATATCCAGGGAAAATTCTTTTACATCCGCCGTTACCTCTACATATTCCGGTATGGAAACGTCGTCGGAAAAATCACGGTCTTTTACACGCAGGCTTTCTTTTAAGCCCGGCATGGCGACGCCGAATACCATATTTTTATCGCCGTTTGTGACGACCTTGCCGTTTGTTACCGTTACGTTGGTAAAGCTGTCGTCCAAAAGCATTCCGGACGCTACGGTAAACGGCACGTAGATATCGCCTTTTTTCTCATGGTTGGTATAGTCAAAACGGATGGTCACCCGGCCGCTTTTGCCTGCCAGTTCGTCGGCGGACACTTCTTTGCCGTCCAGGTAATACGTTATTTTTTCCGTAACCGGCGCCTGCTTGTTTGTTTTTCCCTGATAATAAATATCGCTGCCTTTTGCGTTCCAGTTTAATACCGATCCCGTCTGCTCAAATGTTTCGGTTCCTTTGACGTTTTCGATCTCCGTTAAATCCGACGCGTCCTCTAATAGTTCTTTGCCCTCCGGATTTTTGAGCCATTCGCTTACGATGGTCTGTTCTGGCTTTCCGGTCGGATCGGCAATGATATAAACGGTTTCTTCTTTGCCGACCGGCCGGGCGTCGGAAGCGGTTTCTTCTTTTATCAAATCCGCCAGGGCGAGATCGCCGCCGTCTTCTTTTTGTTCCTGTTCCCCGGATTTGGCGTTGTTCTGCAAATCCGGATCTTCCGCTTTTTCCTGCGCAACGGCAGGAGCGCATCCCGGTTCGCTTTTGGCGGCGTATACGCGGCAGGCGGTGGAAGCGCCGCCTGTAACGGCTATAATAAGGACTCCGGCAATGACGCGGATCGCGTACTTGTTTTGAAAGGTTGCTTTTAATTTTTCTAATTTCATAATGATTTCCTCCTGAACATATATTTTGATTGATTTTTATTGCAAATGGTTAAGCTTTTACATCGTTTGACATGGCAATTCTTTTCGGACGCCTGTTTTTGGACTCCTTACTGCGAAAACCCGCGCTGCTGCGGATAATGACGCCGTCGAATACCATAAACATTGCCGGCAGCGCCAGCGCCACCACAAACAAACTGATGACGGCCCCTCTTGCCAGCAGGGTACAGAGGGAACTTATCATATCAATACTGGAATACAAGCCGACGCCAAACGTCGCCGCAAAGAAGCTGAGCGCACTGACGAACACCGACTGCAGGGAGCTTGTGAGCGCCGCCGTAACCGCTTCTTTTTTGTCTGCGCCGCGGCTGCGTTCCCGTTTATATTTATTGGTCATCAGGATTGCATAATCTACGGTCGCGCCCAGCTGGATGGTTCCGATTACAATTGATGCGATAAACGGCAGCACCGTTTTTGTATAATACGGGATTCCCATATTGATAAAAATCCCGAATTCAATGACCAAAACCAGAATGACCGGCAGGGAAACCGATTTTAACACCGCCGCGATAATTAAGAAAATCAATACGATGGAAACGACGCTGACTACCTTAAAGTCCCGGTCGGTAATCGTAATCAAATCCTGCGTGCAGGGCGCTTCCCCAATCAGCATTGCCGTGGGATCATAGTGTTTGATAATTTTGCGGATGGCGTCGCACTGTGCGTTTACCTCGTCCGTCCCGGTCTTATATTCCGACATGACATAAATCATCTGATACGTGCCGTTGTCTAATAACTCCCGGATATGCTCCGGCGCCAGTTCATCCGGTACAAGCGGCCCCGTTACGGCGTCTAACCCAAGCGCCAGCTTTACGCCCTTTACCTGCTGCAACTCTTTTTCCATCCGGTACGCTTCTTTTTCGGAAAGGCCGCTGTCGGCCAAAATCACATGGGTTGCGCCCATATCAAACCGGGATTCGAGGGTATTGCCCGCCTCCACGCTTTCCAGGTGCTCCGGCAGCGTGCCGACCAGATCGTAATATACCTCATTGTGATTCTGCGCATAGTACATCGGCCCGATCAGCAGGGCAAACAGCGCCAGAAACACCGGATAATGCCGGACAATCAACGCCCCTATTTTTCCGACGTCCGGAATGAAGGGCTTATGCTTTGTCCGTTCCAGCCATTTATCCATCACAAGTATCATTGACGGCAGAATCGTAACACAGCCGAGTACGCCAAACACAACGCCCTTAGCCATGACAATTCCCAGATCCTTCCCAAGCGTAAACGTCATAAAGCACATGGCAAGGAACCCCGCGACCGTCGTAATCGAACTGCCCACGACAGAGGACACCGTCTGCGAAATCGCATGCGCCATGGCGCGCTGTTTATCCCCCGGATACTGTTTTTGATTCTCCCCGTAGCTGTGCCACAGGAAAATGGAATAATCCATCGTAACCGCAAGCTGCAGTACCGCCGCAAGCGCCTGGGTGATAAAGGAAATCTCGCCTGCAATCCGGTTTGTACCCAGGTTATACAGAATCGCCATCCCGATGCTCAAAAGGAACACCAGCGGGATCAGGTAAGAATCCATTGTCAGCGCCAGCACCAGCGCGGATAAAAGCGCCGCAAGCGCCACATAAACAAGCGCCTCGCTGTTGCAGATTTTTTTGATATCCAGCACAACCGCCGACATGCCGCTAAGCAGGCAGTTCCGATCCGTTAAGCCGCGGATTTCTGAAATCGCGTCTAACGTCTCGTCCGCCGACATCGACGTATCAAACGTTACAATCAAAAGGGAGCTTCCCGTCTCCGCATTCTGCAGCGTCTCTTTGATATCCCCCGGAAGCAAATCCATCGGGACGGACAAATCCGCGATTGAGCCGTACCAGATGACGTCCTTCACATGGGCAACTTCTTTCAGTTCCCCTTCCAGGGTACTGATTTCCCGGTTCTGCATTCCGGACACCACGCACAGCGAAAACGCTCCCGTGCCAAACTCTTCTAACAAAATATCCTGCCCCTGCATCGTCTCAATGTCCCCGGGAAGATAGGAGAGGATGTCGTAATTGATCCTGGTGTGCAGGTATCCCCATACAGCAGGGATTAGCAGCAGAACGCTCAGGATTAAAATCGGTATACGGAATGCCACTACTTTTTTACCTAATTGATTCATATTCCCACCTCATCTCTTTTCTTATTTTTTACAAGACGCAGTATATAAAAAAAGACTGCATATTGGAATATGCAATCTTTGCGGTTTGTTGAAGCTGCTATACAGATGTTTTGATTTGTATTGGAGCGGGGGACGGTTCAACAAAATTGTTTTAAAAAACTGCCGAACCGTCCCTCCCCTTTATTGGTTTGCACCATCTAAGGCCTGCTGCATTTCCTGCGTATACTTCCTGCTGTAAATCGTTCCAATCAATGCCTGAGCCTGACCGTAGAGCGCGTCCTTCCTGCTCTGGTAATCGCCGGCTCCGGGATCGAGCGCGTTCATCTGGCCGATTACGGCCTGAATCTGTTTGCCGACTTCCCTGTCCCTGCGGTAATCCGCTACCGTATAGCCCTCCGAAAGCACCTCGTCATCTGCGCGGCCCGGCAGAAACTCTTCCCCCGCGTACGCGTCCGAATCACTGCCCCCGTCCATGTTCTGAAACGATCCGCTTTCATAGCCGTAGGCGTCTAACAGATACTGCATGGATTCTTTCCAGACAGAAGCCGGATACGTCGCCCCATACAAATTACTAAGCGTTTTCGGCGTGTCGTACCCTACCCATACGGCCACGGTAAAATACGGCGTCATGCCGCAGAACCACCCGTCTTTGCTGTCGTTGGTCGTACCTGTTTTTCCGGCCGCTTCCACCTTAGAAGCAGATGCCCAGCGCATAGAAGACGCCGTCCCCCTGCTTATTACGCCTTTTAAAATATCCACCATTTTATCGGCAGCTTCCGCCGAATAAACTTCCGTATCCAGAGGTTCTGTGTACCGTTCGTCCCCGTCCAGATCCAGAATTGAAGTAATACAGCTTGTTTCCCGGTAAAAACCATGGTTCGCAAGCGCCGCATATGCCCCGGCCATCTGCTCTGTCGTCGCTCCGTGCGTCAGGCCTCCCAGAGACGCCGACAGCGTTTCATCCTCCGGAACAATCTTATCAAAATGCATCGTTTTAATAAAAGACAGCCCGTATCTTGCCCCAATATCGTTAAAAAGCTGATAGGCGCAGCCATTTTTACTCTGTTCCACCGCGCTGCGCAGCGAATATTTGCTTCCGGTCATCGTTGAGACTGTTTTGCTCTTTTTGGCGGCCGATACGTCAATATTGTTTAACATGGAATTATCCGTATAACCCTGCATCAGAGCCGGCGCATAAACCACAAGCGGTTTTATCGTGCTTCCCGGCTGCCTGGGGCTTTGGTAAGCCCGGTTTAACGTATACATATTCAAAAACCCTTCCTGGGAACGCCCGCCGACCACGGCGATCACTTTCCCGGTCGCATTGTCAATCGCCGTCAGCGCCCCCTGGAAATCATACATCCCGGACGCCCCGATCGACACGTCCATGTTTAACCCATTGTCAATCACCGACTGCAGAGCGTTTTGAGCCGCGCTGTCTAATGAAGTATATATTTTATAACCTCCCGTATAAATCCTGTCGCGGACGTCGGAATACCAGGTATCGTATTCCTTCTGGTAATTTTCATACGCTTCTTTGCTGTCAAAATCATATTGGAACAAAAATCCCTCCTGCCCCATCATATATCTGACCGCGCAGTGCAGCGCGTACGTCGTCTGGTAACCGTTGACGCGATCCGAACTGCTTTTTTTCTGGCCCGTAACCGTAATTTCTTCGGCAAGCGCTTCTGACAGCTGCGCGTCCGAAATAAACCCGCATTCAAACATATCCTGCAGAATTTTATCGCGGCGTTCCAACGCGCGCTCTGGCTGCGTATATGGATTGTAGTATGTGGGGCGGTTGGGAATAGCGCAAAGATACGCCGCCTGGGACAGCGTCAAATCTGCGGCGGAAATCCCGAAATATGCCTGCGCCGCCGCCTCGATCCCATAAATATTATTGGCGAAACAGCAGTTATTGACATAAAATTCCATAATCTGCTTTTTGGTATATTTCCGGGTCAGTTCCGTAGCAATCATAATTTCTTTTATTTTGCGTTCAATGGAGACCTCGTTCGTCAGATAAATCTTCCTCGCAAGCTGCTGCGTAATCGTACTTGCGCCGTGAATGACTTCCCCGCCGCTTTTCAGATAAGTAAACGCAACGCGGAAAATCCCTTTCAAATCGTATCCGCGGTTGCTGAAAAAGTTGCGGTCTTCTACCGCAATAAACGCGTTTATGGCGTTCTGCGGAATCTTTTCATACCGCAGGTAAATATTTTTTTCCGAAGCCGACAGTTCTGCAATTTTATTTCCATCCTTATCATAGATATAGGATATATTAGACGGGCGAAAATCCCTGCCGCTGCTCTCTTTTACCTTCTGTTTCGCTTCTCTCTGCCACTCGTTTATATCTCCGCTGTACCTGAAAAAAACAAACCCTGTAATCCCAAGCAAAACAAGCATCAGAACAAAAAACGAAATCTTTACGCTTCTTCCAAAGACATGCCGTTTTTTCTTCGTATGCTTTTTCTTTGCCGGTTTCTTCGAGGTTTGTTTTCCCTTTGCCTGTTTCTTAGCCGTCTGTTTTCCCTTCGTCTGTTTTTGGGTTGTCTGTTTCTTTGCCGCCTGTTTTGTTTTTTCCGTCAAATCCATCACCTTCCAGCCATTGTGCTTGACTCCCCTTACATCCCCCTGTTTTATTACTGCGGAAACAACACCTCCTCCATGGAACATTTCATAATATAGTCATAAATTTCCACCAATTCTTTTGCCGTGATTGCAAATCCGCTCTGAATCCATACAATCACCACCGAACACATAGACTGCGCATAATACTCGGCAATCCGCTCTGTCGTAAGCCACTTAAATTTGCGGATTACATCTGTTTTTTTCTGATCCATAATCTCCAAAAGAACCTGCTTGACACAATTCCTGGCAATCATCTCAAATGAAAACTGCCCTTCCAAACGCACTGCCTGCATATAAAACCCGCGTTCCTTCCCAATATTGGTAAACAGCAGCAAAAGAGCCTCGTTTATCATCTGGTTCTCAAGCAGCGGGCGGATTGGCCCTAGCAGTTCCGTATGTATAATCCGCTCTAAAAGCTCATATTTATCCTGGAAATGGTTATAAAACGTGGGCCTTATCACACCCGCCTTGTCTGTAATCTCTTTTATTGTAATCTTTTCAATCGGATCGTGCAATGCAAGTTCTTTAAAACTACTAATCAGTAAACGATCCACATCCTGTTTCGCCTGCACCGTATCCATTCCCCCTTACCTGCGTTCCAATATCATACTGTCTAAATTATTCATAATCCGTTTCAGGAAAAACAAAGCCATCACAAACGCCACAATTTCGGCAATCGGAAACGAGAACCATACCGCCGTCAGATTCCCGGTCAAAGAAAGCAGATACGCCATTGGGATTAAAACCACAAGCTGGCGGATCACCGACAAAAGCAGGCTGTACTTCCCTTTTCCAAGCCCCTGGAACACGCCGCTTCCCACTATGGAAATCCCAGCAAACACATAGCTTACGGATAAAATCCGAAGCGCCGGGACGCCGATAACCAGCATCTGCCCGGAAGCGTTAAACAACTGCAAAAGCTGCGCCGGGATCACTTCCGCCGTCAAAAGCCCCGCCGCCATAATGATAACCCCGACTACCATACTGCTTTTCATAGCCTTGACAATCCGTTCCTTATACCCTGCGCCGAAATTATAAGCCACAATCGGAATCAACCCGTTATTCATTCCGAACATCGGCATAAAAATAAAACTCTGCAGCTTAAAATACACGCCGAACACCGCCGCTGCGGTCGAGGTAAACGAAAGCAGAATCCGGTTCATAAAAAAAGTCATAACCGAACCGATCGACTGCATCAGTATCGCAGGCACAGCCTCCCCGTAAATATGCCTTAACGTAACCGGATCCGGCCGCATCCCGCGGACCGACAGGCGGATTTCATGGTTCACCTTCTGATTATAAATAAACCCAAACACCATCGCCACAATCTGCCCAAGGACCGTGGCCGCCGCCGCACCCGCAATCCCCATTTTCGGAAACCCGAACAGCCCAAAAATCAAAATCGGGTCAAACACCAGGTTAATCACGGCGCCTGTCGTCTGCGTAATCATCGTACACACCGTACGCCCGGTCGCCTGCAAAAGACGCTCGGAGCAAAACTGCCCATACATCCCAAAACTAAACGCCGTACAGATAAAAAGATATATTTTCCCATACGCAATAATCTCCGGTATGTCCGTCTGCACCCTAAAATAAGTTTCCGAAAACAAAAGCCCTATCACCAAAAACAGCAGATAATTGCAGACGGCCAGAAAAACAGAGTTATTTGCCGCCTTATCCACTTCATCAAACCGTTTTTCTCCCAGCCGTTTTGACAAAAGCGCGTTTACGCCCACGCCGGTCCCGGCCGCCACCGCTATCATAAAGTTCTGCATCGGGAATGCCAGCGAAACAGCCGTCAGCGCATACTCGTCAATCTGGGCCACAAAAATACTGTCCACAATATTGTAAAGCGCCTGCACCAGCATTGAAACAACCATTGGCAGTGATATATTAACCAGCAGCTGATTTACCGGCATCGTTCCCATTTTATTCTCTGTCTGTGCTCCCATTTTCCATGTTCCTCTCTAATCGTATGATTCGTCAAACTCCACCATTACAAAATATCCCTTCGGCGTTTCCTCAATCCCCACGACTTTACCTTCCGCCGACTTTAACCGTTCGCCCGCCGCATAATTAGCGGACATGGCAAAAGCCTTCCCCAAAGTATAATAATAAGAGCCGGGGAGTTTTCCTTCCGTCACCGGAAGGACATCCCCCACCTCCAAAAGCCCCATACGCTCCATTTTAAATTCCATGCGCCTCATACACTACAAGTCCCTTTCCTCTACGGCCTCCGACTCAATCGCGTCCCACTCCTGCAGCCCGCGCTTTACAGAAGCGGCCGTCTTCTGCACGCGGCTAATCACCCAAAGAAGAGAAATCCCGTCGTACAAAAGCGCCACGCCTACCAGCGTAAGCGTTATAGAAATTATCCCAAAACAGTCCACAATACACGCTGCTCCAAGCCCCATGCCAATCAGGGCCATAATAAGAAGCGACCGCCACCGCAGGTACCCGCCGCGTTTCGCTTCAAGCGCATACCGGAACGCCTGCAGCCCATGCACAAACAACACCACGCCAATTCCAATCAAAAGCATGCTCTGGATACTGCCCGGCTTCAAAAAAATCCAGATCCCAATCACAAAAAGCACCAGACCCAGCGGCAAATTCAGCCTGTGTTTCGTTTCCGACTCCATAATATAACTAATCACACGCACAGCCCCCAGCAAAGCAATCACAACCGCAATCGCCTGGCAGGCAATCGTAGTAACCCGGACCGGCCACAAGATCAAAACAACCCCAAACGTAATACATGCCGCCGCGCTTACAATCGCGTCTATCTTCATGCGCTTCATTAAGTCCCTCATAACACAACTTCCTCCTTCCGTACGAAAAACAAGCTCCCTCTCTGCGGCGGATATCCGCGCCTCAAAATTAATCGTTCTCTTCTACCAGAACCGACGGGAGCGCAATCTCACTGTACTGCGTCGAAATCATTTTCCCTCTTGAAACTCTCGAATAAATCCCCGCAAACGCCCCGTCATACACAAACAGCCCCGTCAGGTTCGAAACCTCCAAAAACTCTGCGTCCGCCCCTTTTGAAAAATCAATATTTTTAGTAAGATACGGCACGCAAAACTCCTGCGCCAAATATCCCCCGACGCGGTGCGCATCCACAATTTCTTTCCATTCAGCATCCGAGGCATATTCCACGCCTGCAAAAACCCCCTTTGATCCGTATGAATCTAAGGGCTTTAAAATCCATCCGTCCTTATTCCCAATAATATCCTGATACGGCAGATAATCCTCCGTCATCAGCGCGGTATACGGCACATGCGCTTTCACATAAGCGTCCTCTTCCTCCGTCAGAAACGCCCGCGTCGCCGGATGGTGCAAAATCCGGTACAAAACCTTATTGTGCGCAATCTGCGTAACAAAATCCCCAACCAAGCACACGGCTTCGTCTTTTACTGCACGGATAAAATCCGCCGCTTCGTCCATGTGCTTCATAATATCTCCCGTGACCGCCCGCCGGTAAATCAGATCAATCGGCTGGTTCTGCGCCCCATACAAACGCCCGTTCTCATAACGGAGATCCCGAATTTCACAGATTTCACAGGAAGCGCCCATCCTGCGGTAACTCTCGGCAAAAATTTCAAATTCATTATTCGTCGCGCTCTCCATAAAATCCACAATCGCCACATGGGGATGAGCGCACGCCCCTTTCGTTTCCCGATAAATCCCAAGCGACGTTTTGGCCCAGGAATCGAACAGTTCAAAGGTGCAAAGCCGATATCTTCCGGACAGCTGCCGATACGCCCTTGTAAGCTTTAATCCATGGTTTAATTCCCGGTCTTCATTCATGGCGCTTGAACCGTCCGTATTAAATTCACAGAATTTAAAATCCTTTGTCTTTTCATTATAGAAAATGTCGATCCTTGCGATCGGTATATTGCTTTCATAACGGGGTTTACGCAAAATCAACTCATCTAATTCCGCCGGAAACCCAAACAGCCTCCGGTAAGACGCGTCCTCCCTGTAACGCTTTATTACTTTGTCAAAAATACCGTAAAGCGTTTGAACCAAGTTTTCAAAAATACGAATATCTTCCGTTGTAAACAACTTCGGAACATACAGCGTGCTTACGCACCTGCCGTGGTATTTGGCGGTTGAACCGTTGATATAGCTGATTTCTTCTTGCGCGCTTTCTGCATGCGCGGCTTTGTCCTTTGCAATCATTTCACAATATATCTGATTTAAATATTCTGTCTGCAGCATAAGATTTCCTTTTCTTATTTAAATTTGCCGTTTCACGGCCTGTGGTTAGGATATGTTGGATTACGGATTAGTATAACAGATATTTAAAATAGAGAAAAGGATATTTTTCATCTAAAACGCCAAACCAATCCGATAAACCAAAAATGTGACCGCCCAGGCAACCCCAAGCTGGAACAAGGCCGTCGCTCCTGTAAACGCCCAGCTTCCCGATTCCTTACGCACCGTCGCCAGCGCAGCCGCACACGGGATATAAAGCAGGCAGAACACCATCAGGCAAAACGCGTTCAACGGCCCAAACCCAATCTGCGCCAGCACGTCGGCAAAATGTTTCATCCCGGCCGGCGAATTGGCATTTACAATCCCAAACAGCACCGCGCAGCTTGACACAACGACTTCCTTTGCCGATATGCCCGCAATCAGCGCGACCGTAATCTGCCAAAAACCAAGTCCCACCGGGGCAAAAACAGGAACCAGCCATTTGCCGAGCATCGCCCCAAAACCTGCGGACATATCCGGATCATATCCCTGCGGCCCAAAATTTAACAGCGCCCATATCAAAAGCGTCGCCAGAAAAATCGTCGTCCCTGCTTTTCCCAGATAATCCTTTACTTTATCCCATACATAAATTCCAACCGTCCGCAAATCCGGCATCTTATACTCAGGCAGTTCAATCAGAAGATAATTGGGCGTCGCCTTTTTATCCAGCAGATGCAGCGCCAAGGATACGGCAATCGCTACCGCTATGCCGATCAAATACATGGAATACGCCGCAAGCATAGCATGTTTCCCAAAAAACATTTCCGAAAACAATATATAAATCGTCAGGCGGGCGTTGCAGCTCATAAACGGCGTCACAAGCATTACCTTATAGCGGTCGCGCTTGCTCTCAAGCGCACGGGAAGCCATAAGCGCGGGAACCGTACAGCCAAAGCCCAAAAGCATTGGGATAAACGCCTTGCCGGACAGCCCAAGCCGGCTCATAACCCCTTCCATAACATATGCCACACGAGCCATATAGCCGCTGTCCTCCAAAAACGCCAGCGCCAAAAACAAAATAACAATATTCGGCAGAAACGTAACGATCGTACCAACGCCGCCCACAACCCCGTCGATCACAAGCGACTCCATAATTTCCCCGGCATTGACTGCCGAAAGCCCTCGGATAAGCGCTCCGCAGATCCAGTCAATGCCCAGTTCAAAATACCCTTTGACCCAGTCCCCAATGGCAAACGTCAAAAAGAAAACCACCGCCATAATTCCCAAAAAAACCGGAATCCCCCAAAACGGATGCGTAAGCACACCGTCCACACGCTCCGTAAACCGATCCTGCCGCTGCTTATGGAGCAGCGATTCGTCTATAATTTCCCCGATAAAATCATACTTTTCATTGATAATCCGGCTCTGGTCCGCTTTTTTGATTATCCCGCCCAAATCCACAGGACATTTTTCTGACACCTCCGTATCCTGCTCCAAAAGCTTAATCGCATGCCAGCGGTAATTGGAAAGTCCCGGATAATTTTGCCGTAAAGCGGCTATAATACGGTCAATTTTATCCTCTATGTCATCCGAATACACCATGGCAAACTCCGTATGATGGTCGTGCACATGGCGCGCCTCATTCTTGTGCTGGTGAACCAGGCGATCCGGAGCGTTTTTATCCTTGTGGTGCGCAGCCGCATGCAAAAGCGAATCCAGCCCCGTGCGTTTCCTGGCGCAAACAGGGATTACCGGAATCCCGAGCATTTCCGGCAGACGGTGCATGTCGATTTCCATCCCGCGTTTTTCCACAATATCCATCATATTTAAAGCCAGCACCACCGGTTTTCCAAGTTCCAATAGCTGCAGCGTCAGATACAGGCTGCGTTCCAAAGCGGAAGCGTCCGCAACGTTAATAATCACATCCACCTCGCCGCTTAATATAAACTGCCGGGAAACCGTTTCTTCCATCGTATATGAAGTCAGGCTGTATGTACCGGGTAAATCCACCAGGCGGATATTCAAATCATGCTCCTTTATCGCGCCCTCCACCTTTTCCACCGTAACGCCAGGCCAGTTGGCAACTTTTAAGTTTGCCCCGGTATACGCGTTAAACAGCGTCGTTTTTCCGCAGTTTGGATTTCCGATAAATCCAATCGTCAGATTTTCTTTCACTTTATTCACCCTGCTTTCCTTACGGTAATATTTTTGGTCATATTATACCCCAAAGCAAAACGGCTTCCGCGCAGTTTAATAATCATAATCCCTTTTCCTTTGCGGTTTAAGACGGAAATTTCCGTGTCCTTAGTCATGCCGAGCGATTCTAAGCGCTGTTCCATAAAGAAGGGCAGATTGAGTTTTTCTACAATACAGTTCTCGCCTTTTTTTATATCTTTTAAAAGCATATGGTTTATGCCTCCTTTTTTTGTAGGTAACAAAGGTATTATACTCCTGCTCTCCAAAATGGGCAAGGGTGGGTTTGGTATGTCGGGAGTGAAGGGGTGCGGAGGGTACGCCAGGGAGAGGAGGCGGGAGAGGGGCGGATTTTGTGTCTGCGTTCATGGATCAAGGGCTTCTAAACGGTTCTGGTTATTGTTCTATACGGACGAAACCGCCCTTATATGCGCCGTCCATGGCGCATAAGGGCTTTGGCGGACGTCCTGTCCGCCAATTCCTGATTGCGGATGAACCGTTAAGAAGCCCTAAATCCAATCACAAGGACACAAATCTGCCCCTCCCCCGCCTCCTCTCCCTGGCTGCGTTTTCGCAAGACTGACATAAAAACGCACGGTTAAAGTGTATGTATGAAGGTGGAGCGTTATTCTGTCTTTACTGCGATCTGTATGTTGCTGTAGTCGTAATCTACTTCGTCCAGAATGCGGGTCGTTAATATCCGCAGTAAGGTCTCTGCGTCATAGTGCGTTTCTACGAAAAGAGCCTCTTTTATTTTTACCGGACTGCGCATTTTACCGGTCTCACTGCCCAGCAATACCCGGTTTCGTCCTAGTCACGGTTTTTTACTTTTGTCAATCCATTTATATCCTTTTCACCCAGGAATCAGCAGTGTCTGACCGGTAAATATTTCATCTCCGGTTAAACCGTTCAATCGCTTGATGGCGTCTACTGTAGTGCCAAATCTTTTTGCCAGCGACCAGAGTGTATCCCCGGATACTATAGTATAAGAAGAAACCGCATTCTGTGATGTGGGTATTTTCAGCTTCTGGCCTATTTGCAGCAGATCTCCGGTCAGGCCGTTTTGCCGTTTGATGGCGTCTACTGTGGTCCCAAACCTTCTGGCCAGCGACCAGAGCGTATCTCCGGATACTACGGTATATTCTATGATACCCGGTTCCGGCTTTGGAAGCGGTATATTCTGCTGGATTCCCTGGTATACGTCATAGAGTGATTTCCAGGTTTGCGCGCCTACAATACCGTCCGGGGTCAGCTGCATCAGACGCTGGAATGCCGTTACGGCATCTTTTGTATCCTTTCCGAAAATACCGTCCTGCGCTACGGCCGGCACATTGGGATAGTATTCAGATATAACGTCTAAAAGATACTGTAACGTAATAACGTCCTGTCCGCGGCTTCCCTGCCGCAGAACGCTCTCCGGCGGCACGGTTCCAATTCCTAATGTATTGCCTTCGCTGTCGAGTTCCGCAAGCCTGGCCACAGCGGTATAGATACTGGATATTTTGTACCAGGTGCTTTTTCCTACAATGCCGTCCGCCGTCAGGTTGAAAATTTTCTGGAAACGGGTTACGGCATCCTTGGTGCTTTTGCCAAACTGCCCCGCCGGATCTGTAATAGAAGGGATGGCGGGATAATTTTTCCGGATCCGGTTCAGGTAAGTCTGGATGATTTCCACATCCAGCCCGCGGCTTCCCTGCCGCAGCGCGGATCCCGGATAGGAGGACAATATGCCGCTTATCGCGGACGCCTCTGCAATTTCTATGTCTTTCGGATAGTAAGAACGCAGGATTTTAAGCGGCGTGAGCCCCTGTTCAGCCAGCGTTACCGTTCCCCACTGGGACAGGCCGCCGCAGGTAACTGTCGTTCCGTTGCAGAATGAAGTAAAATACGGGGCAATCTGCCCGGATCTGCGGACGTATTCGTTAAAAATATTGTCTACAATCCGGCTGATGGATTCATAAATCGGACGGCCGTAGACAAAATACTGATCGTACGCCGTACTGTTTGTAATATCAAAATTGTAGCCGCGGCTTCGGTACCACTCCGTGTAAACCCGGTTCAGCGCAAATGTTATGATGGCGTATATATTTGCTTTTAAAGACGCCTTGGGCCAGGTGGGGTAAATTTCACTGCTTGCCACATTTTTTATATAGTCCGTAAAAGACACCTGGACGTTGGAGGCAGAAGAGGAAGGCGAACCCAAATGCACCGTAATGGGATTTGGAATGATAACCTGGCGCAGTACGTAAAACGCGTCCGGCCCTTCCTGAAAACGCGGTTCTGACATGGAAACCGCGGGAGCCCCAATGTGGATTTCCGTCAGGGAGGGGCTGCGTTTTGTACGCTGCATAGGGATAAGCGTCAGCGGCAAAATCGCTGTTTCCCCGTCAAAAATAGGAATTTCCGAAACAGAAACCGAATCAAACCCGTCTGCCTGCGCGAGTACCTGATATCCCGCAAACGGCATGCCGGTATAATACGGATTCAAAGAAAAACTCTTATCCGCCGTTTCCAGCGGAACCTTCCCTGTTTCCCCGTTTTCGTCTGTTTTAAGGTAATAGACGCCGTTTCCCAAAGGATCCAAAACTTCTACCTGCACGCCCTCCACCGGAATGGCATCGTGAGCCGTCCGTGCCTGTACAACAAGATAACCGATAGCCATGAACAAAAATCTCCTTTTATCCTATACCGTTAATTTATGAAAAGAAAGCCGGATCGGTTACAAAAAAACAGCAGCCGGGCTGCAAACCTGGCTGCTGTCCTGTTGATACATATTAAACTGAAATTCCTCTGCTTACAGGCGTCTTTTCCGCCGGAGACTGGTAATAACGGATAACCCGTATTTTTGCCCAGTCCGGCTTTTGCTGCGCCGTCTGAACCGATTCGTTTTTATTCTCATGCCGCTGTCCGTCCGCCGCGGTCTGCGCCGGAGACGGATTTGTTTTCTGAAGCCCGTCTGCCAGCGCTTTTAAAGCAAACGTCTGCCAGATGGAACCGGACAGCGGATTCATATAAGCATAGCCGGAACTAATTCCGTTTCCGCTTCCAAACAAAGCGCCCGACTGCGCATTTAAAAGCGCATAGTTCAGATAGTCGGAAAAACTGTTTCCGTTTTTGGTATTTACAGTATTCTGGCGGCTTCTGAGATTTTCCGCCGCAAACATAGAATCCACAATACCGTTTACATTTCCTATCATATGCGCCTCCTATCCCCAGAAGTCATACATACTTTTTGCAAAAGCATTGTAAAATTCTTTTCCGGTATTGCTGTAGCCGCTTAAATAACCGGTATCCCATGCCGCCGCATTTTCCGCCACGCGCCCGCTGACATAGTTTATTTTATCAGAAAATCCGGATGCGTTTCCAAATGCCGCTTCTAAGTTTTCCACATCGGCGTTTTTTAATGTGTCTTTCTGGACGTTTAAGCTTCCGTCCTTATTCCTCGTAATGCCGACCGCCTTAAGAACCCCGGACTGTTCCGCCGTATAGCTTTGCAGTTCCTGTAAATAAAACTTATTTAAAGAAGAATCGGATTCCTTTAAATATTTTAACGTTTTATTGTAAGATTCCGCCAGCTTCTCCACATTCGATACAATTTCCGACGTATCCCCGGTTTTTTTCGCCTTTTCAAACAGAGAATTTTCTCCGTCAGCCGATAATTTCGCGGCAATATCCTGTAAAGACTGTGCAGAAGCTTCCAACTGCTTGTTGTGTTTTTTACCCAGGCCCTGCAGTGCGGAATTAGCCTTGCCGGTATTGCCAAGTGAAGAAAGCAGCGTGTTTCCCGTCACAGCGCTGCTGCCCATATAGTCCAGTAAAGTGTTCTGATGGATTGGGAGGCCGCTTTTCACCGCCGCCCGCGCTATCATCTGATTTGTAATTCGCATAGAATCCCTCCTGTTCATTTTTTCTGTCACAAAAGGTATCGGTGCAAAGGACGTCAAATTCCAGCGGTTTGTAATCAACGGGCATATTTATGTCATGAACTTAGGTTCAAATTCTTTCTGTATTATTTTTCCTCATATCCTTCCAAAAACGAATGCTTTACGCCGTCCTTTTTATAAGCTATTACCGTATCCAGATTTACATTTTCCACACTTTTAAAAATATTCCCTTCGACAAAAGGGTTTGTAAGTTTCATCTGCCGGATCAGTTCCTTTACCTCCAGCCGTTTCGAAGAAGTTTCTATGCTGCAGTCCTCACAGTTTTCAGTAAATTTACAAGCGCACTGCAAAAAACGAAGCCCATTATAATCCCGCCACGCCTGAATATCTTCTTCCCGGATCAAATACATCGGCCTTATTAATTCCATCCCGGGGAAATTGGCACTGTGCAGCTTAGGCATCATGGTCTGCATCTGCGCGCCGTAAAGCATCCCCATCAAAATCGTTTCAATCACATCGTCATAATGATGCCCGAGAGCAATTTTATTACAGCCCAATTCCTTAGCAAAATGGTAAAGATGCCCCCTGCGCATTCTTGCGCAAAGGTAACAGGGCGATTTCTCAATGTGGTAAACGGCGCTGAAAATATCCGATTCATAAATAGAAACCGGAACGCCAAGCCACGCCGCATTTTCCTCAATAGCTGCGCGGTTTGCCGGACTATACCCCGGATCCATAACCAGAAATTTAACGTCAAAATCAAATTTATTATGCAGCTTTAACTCCTGGAACAGTTTTGCCATCAGCATAGAATCTTTCCCGCCGGAAATGCAGACGGCAATCCGATCTTTCTTCCGGATCAGATCATATTGGTTCAGCGCTTTCGTAAATTTCCTCCAGATAGATTTCCGGAACCTTTTACGTATACTCTGTTCAATTTCTTCGCAACTGTTTTTATCTCTCATCTGATTCTCCTCACATAGAAAAAGCCCCCGCCTTGCGGCAAAGGACTCAATATTATTTGTATTTTAACAAGCTGCAAACAGAAAGTCAAGACCAGGAAATCCGGCCCCTTTGCCGCAGGCAAACTTTAAAAGGGCCGGATTCTGTAACAGGGATTGTGTTCCGTACCGTCAAAGGGAGGCTTTCCCCCTGCTTCAATCCAAAAAATCCTTATCTACTTCCGGATTATCTGCGTATTTTTAGATACTCCTTTTTTTTGCAGCAGCTTTTTGTATGTTGGCATTTTTTTTGCCGGCACTTTAAACTCCGCCCATTTATGAAGCCCTGCAAACGCTTTTGCTCCAACACTTTTTACGGTCAGTTGACTGGTTTTTATCGTAACCTTCCTCAAAGAACTACAGTTATAAAATGCTGCCGCACCGATCTTTTTAATATTTTTTCCAATCGTTACTGTCTTTAAGCTTTTGCATCCTTTCAAAGCAGATTTTGCAATTGAAGTCACTTTATAGGAAATACCGTTTATTTTCACGCTTTCCGGTATTTTTAAGGATTTTAACTTTTTACTGAACGGGGCTTTGAACTCTGCTTCCATTCCGGTTTTGGTTACAATATAAACATTACCCTTGCCGTCTTTTAATTTTGTTCCCTTTTTCGGAAATGACTCTACAGGATTTTGTATGGCTCCACCGGAATTATCTATACCCGAATTTGAAGAACCGCCAGGATTATTTGGCTCTGCCGGCTTATCCGGATCCACCGGTTTGTCCGGATTCACCGGCTTATCCGGATCTACGGGTTTGTCTGGATCCACGGGTTTATCCGGATCCACTGGCTTATCCGGATTCACCGGTATTTTCTCCCCATAAGCAATGGTAACCCCACAGTCGCTGCACTGCGTATCTCCCGTATACCCTTCCTCCGTCGCCGTAGGTTCTTTTTCTCCCACCACAACCGTATTCACATGATTTTCCGGATTGAGCGGCAAACGCTCGCTTTTACCTGTATCTCTATATTCCGTACCGTCTACGGAAACGCTTGCAATGATTTCCCTTAATCCCTCCAACGTACAGGTGGCATCTGTTATCTTGGTTTCTACAGTACAAGCCTGCGGATTTACCGTATGTCCCGGCGTATCCTCTCCGCACCCCGCGCGCCTGCATACCATCGCAGCCGTACAGGACTGCAGATCCTGCGCCCAGCGGAACGAAACCTCATAATCATGCCCAAGGGCTTCCGTATACGTTGTCCTGATATTCGTCTTTATTACGCCGTCCAGTGTCGTAGTCGCTGTAAATACGTCCCGTCCCTGCTGTGTGCACGACGCCTGCACGGTTTCTTTTTTTACCGTACAATTCATCCTCTGGACATGGCCGCTGTTATTCCGGCAGGTATAGGTTGCGGTACAACTCATATTGTCTTTGCCCCAGGCAAATACCGGGGAAAGCCAGGTATGTCCCTGTTCCGCGGTAATGGTGACGGACGCCGTATTGCCGCATGCGTCTGTAGCTTCCACCGTATGCTGCTGCCCGTCGCCGGCTATCGTATATTTGCCCCCGGACGGCGTCAGTGCCGTTTCATTATCCGTCACCGATACCAGGGAAAGATCCGCCGCCGTAAACTGCACTGCGCCGCAGTATTTCGCCCCGTCCGCTATACCGGACAACTCCGGCGGCGTCCGGTCAATCAGGATGCCGTCTGTAGAAGCATAGGAGAGATTCCCCGACCGATCCTGCGCTTTCACATAAACTAAAAACTTGCCGTCCGGGTTTAAGCGCAGCGCCGTTTTATATTCCGTCCAGGAAACGCCGCGAAGCTGCGCCGGCGTCAGAGCCTTATCTGAAATATAATAATACGCTTTATCCAGACGGTTTACCGTACCGCCGTTTGGAAGCGCCTCTTCGTCCCTCGCCGTAACGGTTACCGTCTGCGTTTCCCTGAAACACAGCGAAAAGGTAGGCTGGCTGACGGTTTCACTCCAGAGATGATCTCCCATTGTAATTTCAACTTCCGGGTTTTTCGTGTCTGTCAGCCTGCTTCCGGGTTCAGGGCGCGTGTCTTTCTGGCCGCAGCCGTTGCCGCAGTCCGCCGTCTTTGTTCCGTCCGCTTCGTATGTCGCGTCCTGGTTGGATACGTATTGCGTAAAACGATGGCCTGTTGCGGGGATGGTTTCCGACGCTGTCATAACCTGGCCGCAGCGCGCGCAGTGAGACCCTTGCGTCCTGCCGCTTTCGGTACAGGTCGGCTCCACAGCTTCATCCGCCGTTTCATCATGCCCCAGCGCTTCCGCCCCGTCCACCTGGTAGGATTTGCCGCAGTAAATACACCGGTATGTCGTATAGCCTGCTTCGGTACAGGTCGGCTCATTTGTTTCCTGCTCATATTGATGCGTATGCTCTTCCCAGAAAAGCCTGCCGCCAAACTGTTCCCCGACATAGCGCGCCCAGGATGTATCGGTTACCGGATAAAATACCGATGCCGTTACCCCCGTAAATGCGTCCTGTGCAATAGAAGACGGAGCCGTACCGGAAAACACAACTTCATCCAAGGCGGTACAGCCATTGAATGCTAGATTTCCCACCTGCTCTAAATTTCTGGGCAAAATAACGCTGTTCAAACGGCTGCAGCCGTAAAATGTGCCGTAATGCAGCTTCCCGCCCCTGATTTCCACGTGCTTGAGCGCGTCCGGAATGTAATAGGTAGCGCTGGCTGTGGAATAATACTGCTTCACCGCCGTACCGCCGCTATAACTTACGCTGCCGAACACAAACCCAAAAAGCGTCCGCAAAGAAGCTTTCGCCTGATTGCCGCTTGCTCCCGCGTACGGCAGGGAAACGCGCTCTAAACCGCTGCAGCCCGAAAAAGCCGCGCTGCCGATTTCTGTAACCGAATCGGGCACGCTTAGGTTTGTCATGCCGCTGCAGTTTTTAAATGCATATGTTCCAATCAATGTGACTTTTTCCGGAATTACCAGGTTGCCTAAAGACGTGCAGCCGCTGAATGTATAAGGTTCAATTGCGGTCAGGCTTTCCGGAACCGAAAACCCGGTTAATTTGGCGCAGTTTTGGAAAGCGTACGCCCCTATGGACGTCACTTTGTCCGGAACGGTAACGGCAGCCAAATTGACGCAATCCATAAATGCATAACTTCCAATAGATGTCACATTCTCAGGAATTACAAGCTTCGTCAGCCCCTGGCAGTTGCGGAATGCATGGCTTTCAATTTCCGCCGCCCCCTGCGGAAGCGTAATCTTCTCTAAGCGGCTGCAGTTAAAAAATGATCCATACCGCACGCTGCCGCCTGTAACGGTTACGTTCTTAAGGGAATCCGGAATATAATATGTAACCGCGCTGCTTGAAAAATACTGCTTGGTGGCCGTTGCGCCCAAAAAGCTTTCCTTACCAAAAATAAACCCGAACAGCGTCTGCGCAGAAGCCGCAGGCAAATCCGCCTTTAACCCTATAAACGGCAGCGTCATACGCTCTAACGCGCCGCAGCCGCTAAACGCCGACGACTGAATTTCCGTAACCGTTTCCGGCACCGTTATTTCCTTTAAGCTGCCGCAGCCCATAAACGCGTTCGCACCGATTCCAAGCAGGCCGTCGTAAAGCGACACGCTGCCCAGCTTCGAACATCCGTGAAACACATATGCGCCGATACGTTCAACCGATGCCGGAATAACCGCTTCCGTCAGCCCCAAACAGCCGGAAAACGCCTTTGCACCGATTGACGTCACGCTTTCCGGTATCGAAAACCTCTGCAGGCCGGTACATCCATAAAACGCGCTGTCCGCAATTTCCGTAACCTGATCGGCAGACGTCAGTAAAATCTTTGTTAAATTTTTACAGCCGTAAAAAGCGCCGTAAAGAATTTTTCCTCCTGTAATTTCGGCCTCGGACAATGCATCCGGAATATAATAGGTACTTACCGTTCCCGCGGCGCTGTACTGCTTTGTAGCCGTAGCCCCGGAAAACGCTTCCGTTCCGAAAATATAACCAAACAACGTCTCCGCAGAAGCCGTTCCCGCTTCAGACGAACCGCCCACAAACGGAAGTTTGACGCGCAAAATCCCGCTGCACCCGGAAAAAGCCCCGCTTCCGATAGAAGTTACACTGTCCGGCGCCGTAATTTCCGACAATCCGGAGCAGCCCAAAAACGCTCCCTTACCGATGGATTCCAGGCCTTCCGGCAAAACAACGGACGTAAGTTTCTTACAGCCGGAAAACGCTTCGTCCCCGATTGCAGTTAAAGTCGCCGGAAGCGCAACCTGTTCCAATAAAACGCATCCCTGAAAGGCTCCTTTCCCAATCGTTTCCACTCCGCCTGCAAACGTAACCGTCCGCAAAGCCTCGCAGCCGGAAAACAAACCGTCTGAAATTTGTGTTATTTTACCCGGAAGCAGCACTTCCGTGATTCCCGTGCACTCTTGAAACGCCCCCGTTCCGACCGACGTCATGGTTTCCGGCAGCGTCACGCGCAAAATGCCCGTACATCCGGCAAACGCTTCGTTTCCAATTGATACAATATGCTCCGGCAAATCCACTGCCGCAAGCTTCGTACACCCGGAAAACGCTTCGTTTTCAATCCTTGTCATCTGTTGTGGGAACGTAAAATTCTCTAACCCGGTACAACCCGAAAACGCCCCTGCGCCAATACTTTGCAGGCCTTCCGGCAGCACGATATCATTCAGCAGCACACATCCCGAAAACGCGCCCGCCCCGATTGACGTCACGCTGTCCGAAAGCGTAATTTCAGCCAGCTTTACGCAGCCCCGGAATGTATTTGGGGAAACCGCCGTAAGCGTTTCCGGCAAAACCGCTTCCAAAAGCCCCTCGCAAGCGCCGAACACCCCGCTGCCCATCCGCGTAACGCCTGCTTCTAACGTAACTTTTGTAAGCCTCGCGCAGTGATCAAATGCGCCGTCAAACAAAACGCCTCCCGTAACCGTCACTTCTGTCAGGGCATCTGGCAGAATGTACCCGCAATGCCCTTTATCGGTAAAATACTGCGTCACAACCGTTCCGCCTTCATAAGCCGTCGTCCCGAATATATAACCGAACAGCGTTTCCTCCGAAGCCTTTTCTTTTTCTCTGTCCGCCCCAACAAACGGCACCGTGATACGGCTCAGGCCGCTGCAGCCGGAAAACGCCCCGATACCGAAGCTTTTTACCGACTCCGGAACCGCAACTTCCTTTAAACCCACGCAGTTTTGAAACGCCAGCGTCTCTATGGTTTCCGTTGCGGCCGAAAACGTGACCTGCGTAAGCCCTCTGCACCCGGCAAATGCGCCTTTGCCAACTGCCGTTACCGTATCCGGCATAACAACCTGCTTCATGCCGGAGCACCCCTGGAACATATAATCCGCAAGAACCTTAATTCCCTCCGGGAACACCGCCTGTTCCAAAGACGTACATCCGTCAAACATATTTGCCCCAACGGCTTCCACGCCCTGTCCAAGTATAACGGACGCAAGCGCCGTACAGCCGGAAAACATATGGCTTCCCATCTGTTTTATCACAGCCTGTACGGATACTTCCTCCAGCTTTGTACAGCCGGAAAACAGGTTCTGTCCCAATTCAAACGTCCCCTGTTCCAAGCGCACGCTTTTTAGGGATTCGCATTCCGAAAAAGCAAAATCTCCCACAGAAACTTTACCGGAACCCAAAAATTCAACCGATCCAATGCCAGATTTAAAAAACGCGTGATCCCCTATCTCCGTAACCGATACGCCAAGCGTTATTCCGGAAAGCCCCGTACATCCCGAAAAGGCCGATTTTCCAATCCGGCGGATGCTCTCCGGCAAAGAAACCGCGCGGACCGCAGTACAGTTTGCAAACGCAAAGTCCCCAATCCCGGTTACTCCGTCCTCCACGGCCAGTTCCGTAATTGCCCCTGCGTTTGCGGCCCACGGCGCGGCGCCGGACGCATAATCCGCCATAGTCCCGCTTCCGTAAATCCGCAGCTTCCTGCCGCCAAGCAGTTCCCACTTCAGGTTCTCCCCGCAGCTGCCGCGTGAAAACGCTATATTGGAATCATCAATCCCGGTATTATCAAACGCGCCCTTTCCGATACTCGTCACACTTTCCGGAATCGTAATATTCCCAAGGCTTACACATCCGCTAAACGCCGAAACGCCAATGCTGATAAGCCCGTCCGGCAGCGTAACCTGCGACAAGCCGGAACATTCCGCAAACGCAAACGCGCCGATTCCCGTCACCTTAGAAGGTACCCGAAACTCCGTCAGGCTGCCGCACCTGTAAAACGCATAAGTGCCAATCGCCTTCACGCTCTCCGGAAGCGCGCACTGGCTTAACTTCGTACAGTAATTAAACGCATACGACCCGATACTCGTCACATTCCCGTCAAACACCACCGACGATATCCTCGTACGCTGCTTAAACCAGGGCACGCTTCCCGCATCCGTAAAGTTCGTCATATCTCCGTCCCCGGTAATGGTAAGTACGCCATTATTTGACAGAGTATACGTCAAATTCGCCCCGCACTCCCCAAAATCCTGATCATCCGCCGCTTGTACCTGTCCGCCGTTTAGCGCCGTCAGCAGAACCGCAAAAACGCAAATCATCAGCATCCGCTTCCATCTCCTCATGTTCTCCACATCCCTTTCTTTCATAAAAATAAGAAATAGCGCTGTTTTGGATAAAAAAAACGCCTGTACCCAAAAGAACCTTTTATCAATCCTTTGAGTTCAGACGCTATCCTTAGCTAACTTTTATTTATATCGGAGCATTTCCACCCCGCCACAACAAAGTTCACACTTTTTTCACAATTTCCTTCCTGCAATACGACCGTCGCTTCCTCCTGTCTCTGTTTAGCAAGCGCAAGTCCCTTTTTCACAAATCCGCCGCCAAACTCTTCCCGTACCCGGTACGCATACCGTTTCTTCGGATTTGTAAACTTCTCGGTTTCAAACTCCAGGACGCCCGTCACCTCGTCCCCAAATCCCCGGTAAAATTCCCGCATCTCTTCCAGCACGCAAAGCGCCGCGTCCACCACCGGGCAAACCGTCCCGTCCGGCATCACAATCTTGACTGTCTTTAGATCATAATGCGCCGCATTCTTAAAATTCTGCACCGCCTGCACCTGCGCATATTTCGGAAATTCCTGCCTGTTCCGGCATAAAAGCCACACCAGAAAATACTGCGCAAACAGCACGTCCCTTACGTCTACCCCAACAAACGTAAACGGGTTTAAATCAAACATCCGCAGTTCAATATGATCCACGCCTTTTTCACGGAGCGCAGAAAGGTTATTCTCTCCCGCAGGCTTTAACCGGATCGGATAATAAAGCTCCGCAGGCGTCCGCAAAAGCCCGTCGTCCACAAACTGTTTCATACTGTCCGCATACCGTCTGATATCCGTATAATCCAAAATCGGCGCAAAGTAATTCCAGTACCCCAGTTCGCTGCAGCGGATTGACGAAAGCCCGGTAAACGTATCTTCGTCATACCGCTTTTTTTCCACAAAGGAGCCGTCCAACAGCGGGCTTGCCGCCGTAGCCGCCACCAAAAGCCATCCGTATACCGCCGCCTGCTCCGCCAAAACAACATAAAGCCGGTTTTTATATTCCGCAAAATCCCGCCCGCCGCTCAGTGCAAAATCCGCCAGAAGCAATTCCTCGTCAAAAGAGTAATTCACATGGATGCCGGAAAACGTCATCTTGTACCTGCCGTACCGATCCGACAAATACTCCCGGTAGCCTGTTTTCGCCGCCTGCGCGCCGTAAAAGCGGGCAATCGGGATATCTTCTTCGTTGCGGATATACGGCGGGTTGGAAAACGGCCAGAGATATTCGCGTTTTGTAAGCCCTTTTAAAACGGCCTGCAGCTTGCGGTAATACAGACCCAAAAGTTCCACGGCTTCCTGTGCACTCTGCGCTGCCGGAGTATTGATTTCCGTCTGGTTTTCAGAAAAATCGCGGACAATATGGGGATCTTTTGGAAACGGATGTCTGGTATGCGCCAGATAACCGTCTCCCGTAATCCGCAGGCTTTCTTTTTCCAGTCCAAAACGTCCCTTTAAAAGCCTGGAACGGACATTTTCGTTTTCCGTATGCAGCATGTCATGCACTCCTCTCGGTCTTAGTTTGCCCAAATAGCGGATTGCTACTCCTCCAAAATTACAGCCCTTCCACATCCACTCCAGCCAAAAGTTTATTTTTATACAAATGCGCGTCGCCTTCTTCCAGCAGATAAACACGGTACAAAAGCACGCGCATACGCTCCCCGACCTCTACCGGCCTCCGCTCTAACGAGCGGTTCGTCGTCAGGTACACGCCGTTTACAAAAAGCGTCAGTTCCAGATAGCTTCCCCGAAACGCAATTCCCGTGATTTCGCCTTCCTCGGAAAACGGCATCAGGCTCTTAAACTTCCGGTTGTCGCTCTTAAAGCACTCCACAAATTCCGGACGGATAATGACCTGACAGCCTTCCTTTAACTCTTCAAACCCGCCGAACCCGCGGAATGCGTCCAGCACCACAGACGTCCCGATAAACTGCGACACAAACGAAGTCTTCGGTCTTTTGTAAATTTCAATCGGCGTCCCTATCTGCTCAATCCTGCCTTCATTTACAATAATAATTTCATCCGCCACTTCCACGGCCTCATCCTGATCGTGCGTGACAAAAATGCTCGTAATGCCGACCTTTGCAATCATCTGCTTTAACCACGCCCGCAGTTCCTTGCGCACCTTCGCGTCAATCGCCGCAAACGGCTCGTCCAGCAAAAGCAGCTGGGGATTCGGCGCCAATGCCCTTGCAAACGCCACTCTCTGCCGCTGCCCGCCGGAAAGCTGATCCGGGTAGCGTTTTTCCATCCCTTCTAACCCCACCAGGCGTATCAGCTCCTCCACGCGCGCCGCAATCTCCTGTTTCGGCTTTTTTTGCACTTCAAGCCCGAACGCAATATTCTGCTGTACGGTCATATACCGAAACAGCGCGTAATTCTGGAACACAAACCCGATGCCGCGCTTACCGGCCGGGATATCGTTCACCACGGTTCCCTCGATTACCAAATCGCCGCTGTCCTGCGTCTCAAGCCCTGCGATCATGCGCAGAATCGTCGTCTTCCCGCTTCCGCTCGGCCCAAGCAGCGCGACCAATTTTCCTTTTTCGATGCCAAAATTAATATCCTTCGCCGCCTCATAATCCCCGAAATTTTTATTGATATGCTTCATTTCCACATACATCTGCCGTTCCCTCCCTATGCTTCCCGTTTTCCACGGTATTCCACAATCTGTTTTACGATTAAAATCACAATCGACAAAAGCACCAGAAGCGAAGACACCGCAAACGCCTGCGTAATCGATTCCGCGCTGCCCGCCATATAAAGCGCGTCAATTTCAAGCGGCAGCGTAAACGTCTTTCCTCTTGCCTTAGAAACGGCATATACCGCGCCAAATTCCCCAAACGCCCTTGCCGCGCACAAAATCACGCCGTACAAAAGCGCCCACTTAATATGCGGAAACGTCACCCTGCGGAATACGGTAAAGCCCTTTGCGCCCATCATAACAGCCGCTTCCTCTTCCGAACTGCCCTGCGCCTGCATCACCGGGATCAGCTCCCGCGACACAAACGGAAACGTTACAAAAATCGTCGCCAGCACGACGCCCGGCACGGAAAACACAAACGAAATATCCGTCCCCAGCAGTTCATTGAGCCAATCTATCAACGGGGAAGCCCATCCCATCCTCCCGAACGTCATAATATACGCAAGCCCTGCAATAACCGGAGAAATAGAAAACGGGATATCAATCAGCGTCGATAATACCTGCTTGCCCCGAAATTCAAATTTTGTCAGAAGCCAGGACGCGCATAACCCAAAAAACGTATTGACCAATACGGCAGCCGTCATAGCAATCAAAGTCACCCTCAATGCGGACAGAGTATTTTTTGCAGTAATGGCAGACGCGTATACTGCAAATCCGTCTTTTAAGGATCGGTAAATCACCTCGCCCAGCGGAAATACCAGCATAATAAAAAAGAACAGGATGCCGCTGGCCAACAGCAGGCCGGGAATCCATCCGCGCCTGCGCGGTTTTTGTTGTTTTACCTGAGAATGTGCCTTTGTTTCCATAATTCTCCTTTCCCTTACCCTTTCGTCCTGCGTCCGGCCGCTATCTGCACGATGCTGACCAATAACAGCAGCACAAACGACACCACCAAAAGCACCAGCGCAATCGCCGCCGCCCCTTCATAGTCCACGCTTCCGGAATTTAACTTCTGCATAATGATATAAGAAACCACCTGCGTCCCCGCTTTTTCGCTGTTTCCGGATATGTAAATGACGCTTCCGTACTCCCCGATCCCGCGCGCCAGCGCCAGCCCGAACCCGGTTAATAGCGCAGGCGTAAGCTCCGGCAAAATGACCCGACGAAACGTATACATCCGGCTTGCCCCCAGCATCTCGCTTGCCTCCTCCAGGCTCTCCGGCAGCTTTTCCAGCACCGGCTGCAGCGCCCGCACGACAAACGGGATTCCGATAAACACCATGGCAATCACAATCCCCACCTTAGAATACGACGCCTTGATCCCCATTTTCTGCAGGAACTGTCCCAAGACGCCCTGATCCGAATACATCCGCGAAAGCGTAATGCCCGCAACCGAAGTCGGCAGCGCAAACGGCAGTTCAATCATTGCGTCCATCAGCCGCCTGCCTGGAAAATCATACCGCACTAAAATCCACGCCAGATTCAGCCCGAACACACAGTTTATCACCGCCGCCAAAAACGCGCACCCCGTGCTGGTCAAAAACGCCTGCCGCACATTCGGGCGCGCAATCAGTTCCCAGAACTCACTGAGTGATAAACGGAACGAATAGGTCAAAATAGACGCCAGGGGAATTAAGATCAACAGTGAAAGCATCGCCACCGTAATTCCCATCGTCATCCCAAACCCGGGCAAAACCCGCTTGCCCTGCTGTTTTTTTCCCGCCATAAATATTTTTGCCTCCCCGCGTTACTGGTTATAAATTTCATCAAAGATTGTATCGTCCGCAAAAAAATCCGCATACGCCTGATCCCAGCCGCCAAAATCGTCAATCGTACACAGCTTTACACTCAAATCAAACACATCGCCAAATTCCTGCAAAACCGCTTCGTCCGTCGGCCGGTAAAAATTCTCTCCCGCCAGCCGCTGCGCCTCCTGCGTATATAAAAACGACAAATACTCCTTTGCCGCCTCCTGCGTACCGTTCTTGTCCGCATTTTCATCGACAACTGCAACCGAAGGCTCCGCCTGGATACTAATGCTTGGCGTCACAAGCTCAAATTCGTCCGGATACTCCTGCATCGCCAGAAGCGCCTCGTTTTCCCACGCAACCAGAACGTCGCCCTGCCCGTTTTCCACAAACGTCGTCGTCGCGCCCCTTGCGCCGGAATCCATAACCAGCACGTTATCATACAGGCTTGCCGCAAAATCCTTCATTTTGGCCTCGTCCCCGCCGAATTTCTGATCTGCATAATACCAGGCCGCCAGGAAATTCCAGCACGCGCCGCCGGACGATTTCGGATCGGGCGTTATCACCTCAACCCCTTCCTTTATCAGATCGTCCCAGTCGGAAATCCCCTTTTCATTTCCGTTCCGAACCAGAAAAACAATCGTCGAAGTATACGGCGCGCTGTTTCCTTCAAATTCCTCCAGCCACCCGGGCTCAATTAAGCCCGCTTCTTCAATCAGCGTAATATCATGCGCCAGCGCCAGCGTAACCACGTCCGCCTCATTCCCCTCGATCACGGAACGCGCCTGCGAACCGGAACCGCCGTGCGACTGCGTCACCTCAACTGCCTTTCCGGTTTCCTCCTCATAATGCTCGGCAAATATCCGATTGTATGCCTCATAAAACTCCCTGGTCGGATCATAAGAAACATTAGTCAGCGTAACCGTATCGCTGTCTCCTTCCGCATCCTTATTCCCGCACCCGGCCAAACAACCGCCCAGCAAAACAGCAGCCATAACCGACGCCGTCCATTTCTTCAAACACTCTTTTCTCATCTTAAAATCCCTTTCTTTCTATAAAATAACAATCATTCCCGTCATCTGCACCTTCCGCTTAGTATAGATTACATCTGCCGGAACATATTTTTCAAACACAGTCTAACACTACAGCGAACGATACGTCTATAAATCATTCCTATATAGCGCCAACGCAAAAAAGTTATGGCAAAGAGCCGCACCCATCCGAAAGATTTGAGAAGCAAAAGTCACTTATCGTGCAAGCCTGCCAAAACCGCATTCCCTGTGCTCTGGGTGACGGAACTTTTCCAACATTGTCCGCCATAATACAAATCATCCGCACCAAACGAAAACGTTTGCTCTTTTTCATTGACACATCCGTTTTATTTTGTTACATTGTATATTACGCAAATATTATTACCTGATTTTACAACTATTTACAACCCCTATATTACGCAAACGTTTGTCCTTATTACAAAAAATGAAAGGAGAACACATGTCCTTAAAACAAATTGCCGCCATAGCGGGCGCCTCCGTCTCCACGGTATCCCGTGTTTTAAACAATACTTCCTCCTCCTGCGCCTCCAAAGAACTGCAGGACAAAATATGGGCCGCCGCCAGGGAAATCGGCTACCAGCCCAACCAGGCCGCAAGGGCGTTAAAAAAAGGCTCCGGCGAAACGGTAAAACTGCCGCGCATTGCCGTCGTCATGGCTCGCGTCACTGCCGAAGAGGATCCCTTTTTCTCCGAACTGTTCCGCAGCCTGGAAACCGAACTTTTAAAACAGGGCGCCGTCATAGACGATATGGTGCACGCAGAGGACATCTGCCAGAAGAAGCTATCTTCTGCAAACGGCATCCTTATTATGGGCAGATGCTCCCATACGCTGCTCTCGCAAATTCTGCTGCAGAATAAAAATATTGCCGGCATCTGGCGTAACACGATGGATTTCGACATTGACGAAGTCGTCTGCGACGGCCGGAAAGCCGCGGAACTAGCAATGAACCACCTGCTTTCTCTCGGGCACCAAAAAATCGCCTACATCGGCGACTGTTCTTACGAAAGCCGTTATGTAGGCTACTGCAATGTCCTGTTTCAAAATAAAATACCGATGGATTATAACCTGATCAAACAGACAAACCAGACGAAAGATGAAACCGACGCGGTTTTTGAAGAACTGTTTTTAGCCAAACAGGCGGGAAAAGCAGATTTTTCCGCGATTTTCTGCGCAAACGACAATACTGCTATCCGTGTATTAGAACTGCTTGGGCGGCAGAAAGCAAGCGTACGGCGTTCTGTTTCCGTTATTTCAATCGACGATATTGCAGACGCGCAAAACACGAAGCCTTATCTGACTACAATCCATATTCCGCACCGGGAAATGGCGCATATGGCGGTAATGCTTTTGCTTGACCGCATTGCCAAAGGGCATGTTTCCCCTGTGCGGATTGAATTTCCATGCAGGATTGTTTACCGGGACAGTTGTTACCCCTATCAAAACAGAAACACGCTCTAGGCTATAATAAGGGATAGGATCGCTTGGAAAAGAGAAAAAAGCCCGGAACCCTCAATTTCTAAGGATTCCGGCGCCCCTGCCAAGAATCGATGCGACAGGATTTGAACCTGCGGCCTCTGCGTCCCGAACGCAGCGCTCTACCAAACTGAGCCACGCATCGTCATTACACATTTTCTCAAACGTGCTCAATTATAATAGCATATATTTCCGAGTTTGTCCAGTATTTATTACAAATTTTTTTATATAAATTTCACTTTCCAGATTTTATCCCTTGCGTTTCTTTATAACCAACATGGCGGGCCGCTTTTGATACAAGCAAGGGAACCGCTATTATGCGGCTCCCTTGCCAGGCTTAACCCTTTTACTTTACTACCTTCACGCCCGTCTTCTGCCCTTTCTTACGGAACAGGCGCGTATACAGGCTGAGTTTCTGCTTTGGTACTTTAATCTTACAGTTAGAGTGAACGCCTTTTAAAGCATTTTTGCCAACGTTTTTTAAAACTTTGGAGTTCACAGTGATCTTTTTCAGTTTCCCGCAGCCTTCAAATGCCGAATTGCCAATGCGGGTTATATTTTTACCCAGTGTAACTTTACTTAGCTTTTTGTTTCCTTTCAGCGCCTTTGCAGAAACAGCCGTAACCTGGAATGTCTTTCCCTGGATCTTTACTGTTGGCGGAACCGAAACGCTGGTATAGTTCTTTTTCACTGGTTTTTCGTATGTAACCGTCCCTCCGGCCGCCGTAACCTTCGTTACTTTATACCAGCCCTTTCCCATGCGGTATTTATCCCCGGCCTTTACGGTTATCGTTTCGGAAGGCGGATTGCCGCCCGGATTCTCCACGGGTCCCGGGTTTACGCCCGGTCCTTCCGGCGTCTTTTCCTTCAGCCCGTCAATCGCTTTCTGCAAATTCGCAAGAGCCTTCTGTAAACCGTCCGCCGTAGCGTCCGGGCTTTCAAGGATATTTTTAACTTCCTGCAGCGCGGCCTCTAAAACCTTGTAAGAATCCGCCGTATATTTATCCTTTTCTTTTGCAGCGGCATTTAAGACTGCCTCCTGCGCCTGCTGGATTAACTGTTCGTCCGGTTGATCCGGCTCTATTGCCAGTCCCCATGCGCCGTCTGAGCCGCGCCTTGGAACAACGCCTGCCAAAAGCTCCTCCGGCAGTTTGCTGTAATTAAGAACCTCAAAATCGGCGGCATTATCGTCCGTATCAATAAAAGCAATCCTCCGGATCGATTTATTCTTGGAAATAATTTCATCGTCTTCCGGATTTACCAGAGCCGTTCCTTCTACCGGCGCTTCATTCACGGAAACGCCGTCTACGTTTGTATCCTTGTTTTTCAAAAGCACGCTGTAGCGTTTATTTGCAATTGTCAAATCCCAGACGCAGTCCGGATCCGAAATGGTAACCACTCCCGTAGCGTCCTGTTCCGGAGCGCACTGAATCAGGTAGGACGCGCCGGAACAAATCGTACCGGAAAGCGCAAGTTCTTCCTGCGTGCCGTCTGACAAATAAGAAATCCGGTATCCGTCCAGGTTCACATCTTTTGGCGTCGGATTATACAATTCGATAAAGCTATGGGAAATAGGTGTTTTGCCTTTTCCGCCGCCGCCATATACCTGATGGATAATAACATGGCCGTTTTGCGCCTTTCCTTCCCGTACCGCCCGCTCCATAGCTGCGGTCATGGAACCGGTTTCCACGCTGCTTGTGACAGTTACGGAAATCAATTTGTCTTTCAAGCTTTCACCAACAGCCAAAAACTGTCCGGAAGCGCCTGCAATATCCGCTCCGTCCGCTTTCCACTGATAAGAAATTTCACCTGTATTATTCGTCGCGTCATCCGCATAAAGAATAGCGCCTAATAAAGCGTTTCCCCGGATGGAAAGCGATCCTGATAATTCGTCCGGCTCGTCGCCGCCCGTCCCCCATGCGCCGTCTTCCAGGCATCTCGGACGTTTTTGTTCAATAACCTGCGCGGTCTCGTCCCGATAGCTTACAGCTTCAAAATCAGCCGTATTGCTGTCTGTATCTACAAACTTTTTCCTGCGGATCGCCTTTTGCTTGCTGATTGTACCGTCCGAAAGCGCAAAACCTTCCACAGGGTTTTCATTGACCGAAACGCCGTCTTCCGCCTCGTCCCCATGATACAGGATTATCTGATACCGCTTATTGTCAATCGCCTGATCCCATTCCTGGTCAAACTTGTCAATACGCAGTTTGATTAATTCCGGCGTGGTATCGGCCTGCGCCTCACAGCGGATAAGGTACGACGCATGCGACGGAACCGTTTTATTTTCCAGAGGCAGCACAACCTCTTCTAGCGCCGGGCCGTTTTTACCGCCGGACATATACCCGACAGAATAGCCGTCCAGGCTGATATCCTTATCCGTCGGATTGTACAGTTCAATAAAACTGTGCGATACGGGCGTTTCATCATTTGCGCCGCCGCCGTAAACCTGGTTGATAATGATATGATCGTTTTTCAGTTCCAACGCAGCGGCCGGTTCCGTCTCTTCGCTGACGACGGAGCCGCTTTTATCCGAACTTGTAATCTCAACGGAAATCCGCTTGCCAACCTGCGCTTCTGTCAGTAAAAACTGCGCTTCCACAGCGCCCGCAATATCTGCTCCGTCCGCTTTCCACTGATAAAAAATCGTGCCTGTACTGTTCGTATTGCCAAACTCTGCCGTCAGTACCGAACCGGCCCTTACGCGTCCGCGGACAGAAGCCGTACCTGTCAGCGCCTCAGCTTTGACTTCTTTTGTAAAAGAAATATAATTGGTGACAGACCCGCTTGACAACGGAGTCCCGGAAGCGTCAAGCGCCCTTACTTGTACGATATTCACCGCGCCTTCCGTCTGATCCAAAAAACGGTCCGACGCCGTAAGAACAGCTTTTCCTCCCGCTATATCCGCTGTTCCCGCCAATATTCCGTTGATATAAAAACCAACTTTTTTGGCGGAACTGTCCGTTACAGACGCCGTATAAGACGTTGCCGCCGCATCGCTGGTATCCGCTGTTACGGAAATACTGCCGGACGCTTTGAATCCGCCCAGAGACGAAAGCAGTGTTTCAGGAGTCTTAAACTGTTGATCCAGCCAGCTTAAGCGCGTTTTTAAAAATGTCCGCAGACGCTCCGCTTCCGTAACAAACGGAGACAACGATTGCATAAAATGCCCGTTATAATTTGCCTCGCCGGATTCCCGCAGGTATTCGATATCCTGATCGATGATTCCGCCCGTTTCTACAATCTCTCCAAAATACTCCCTGTTTTTTGTATAGCTTTCATACATTTTCCTGACAAAGTACGGATCCCGGATCAGCGCAAGATACCAGGATACCTTTTGCGTCTGTGTTGACGACCCGCGATCTTTTATCATCCACACATACGGCTTATTGGTTTCTGATGAACTAACAATACTGTTAGACGTCCAGTCCATATCCCATAACGGCCCAATCATAAGCTTGCCGTCCAAATCCTTGTACATAAAGCTGCTCTTTTTCATGGTTTCCGTATTCCAGTAAAATTCGTTGATAATTAGGTAGTTCACAAGGGAATCCATATCTACTAAATCCGTGTAATGCTTCCGCTCCCCATTGTATGTTGTGTAAAAGTCAGACGACCAGACGCTGTCCTCCACCGCCTGGATAAAATTCTGCGCTGAAGAAAACAGTTCGTTGTTTGTGCTGATAAATTCCGGGCTTTTAAACATCATCGGAAGCCCTTTTTGAGTGCGGAATTTGGATGCCTCGTCATAGTATTCGTCGAGTTCGAATAAAAACCCGCCGGATAAATTGACGCTGCCGTCCGGATTTTTGGGAATCTCCGTAAAATAATCGGAAATTTTGTAAGCCTTGCCCTGATAAGTAACGCTGTCGCTGGTAATCCACTGCATATGCTCGTTTAGGTAATCCTCAAACGCATCCCTTGCGTCCCCGGAAATGCCTTCTTGTTTCCCAATGGCTTTGGCCACATCCCCCGCAAGATCCTCCCAGTCATAGATTTCCACCCTGCCCGTATCAATCCTTACATTTCCAACAAACTGGTAGTTTCCGGAATAAACGCCGTTTAAAATCAGTTCGACATGCGTTGATTTCAAATACGGCTCAATCCCCATTTTGCCTGCCAGGTCATACGACGTCGTATTGCGGATCAGGGATTCGTCCATATAATTTGCCAGAAGCGCCCAGTGCTTGCTTTTGCCAAACCCGAATAAATCTGTTTTTTCGTCTAATTTCAGCTTGTAGGGGAGTTTGTTGAAACTCGTATTCCATGTGCTGTTTCCACGCCCGCGTATGGATATCCCGCCGTCGTAGAGCGTTGTCGTTGCGCCGTTAAACGTATCGTTTCCCTGCACATGCATTACCGCGCCTTTATAATTTTGCTTGTCATAAATACCGGCTCCGTCGTTGGTGTCAATATATACAACCGGCAGCTTGCTGCAGTACATTCTCTTTTGTCCCACCATGTTGCCGTTTAACTCCGCCGTCACTTCAACAAACTGGTTTAACGCCGACGTATCCGGCGTATACGAAGCCGTACGGGCTTTTATAACGCCTCCTACCTTCCAGGTGTAAGAAAATTCCGTCCCCTCAGGCGCCCTTTCCACGGATGCCGTCATAGCTGCGCCGGGCTTTACATATTCTTTGTCCACTGTCACCGTAAGTTCAGAGCGCACCGTTACCGTCACGGTCCTCGTCCTTTTTGAAACGGAGGTAACGGCGTTCAGCGTCACTGCGGTATCTGCAAGCACGCCTTCTACTGTGGCCGCTCCGCTGGCGGGATCGATAGAAATCACGGATGGGTTCCCGCTCGTCCATGTAATCGACTCTTCCCCTTCCTCCGATACGTATACCAGAGGAACCGTAAAGCTTTTTGTTACGGAAGACATCGAATCTCCCTCTGCGAACTGCGGCAGTGGAATCGGCGTAACCACCTTCCCCTGGCTTATAACAAGCATCAGCTTTCCGTTATAAACGGACCAATACTCCGGTTCCAGGGCATTTAACACCGTCTCTCCCGAAAGCTCCTCCTCCGAAACCGCCGATGATGAACCGAAATCTTTTCCGGTAATATAATAACAGTTGGAAATATTCGCCGTATTTGCCTGGGCGTCCTGCGAGGAACTGTAGCCGTTTATCGCATAGCCGGCGCTTCCTTTAAACCAAACTTCTCCCACATTCACGCAGGAAGACAAAGAGCCGATTACCCCCTGCTGATGTATTCTTCCGAGAATACCTCCGCAGCGTTCCTGGGTATTGGCAACCGAATTTTCGACCGTCACCATAGCGGCATTGTACAGATTCGTCATCTCTACCTTCTGGGTGTTTGTCCTGGTCTGCCCCACAATGCCGCCAACGCCAATCAAGTCTCCCCCACTGCTTCCTTTTATATTGATACTGCCGCTTAAGACCGCAACGTTGTTTATTTTTGCATAACCGTTTACATCCCCTGCCAGAGTTCCGATAATATCGCCTCTTCCCAGGGTATGCGTGATGGAAACGTCCGTAAAATTCAGGTTTTTCACTTCTGCATAATCCTGTGCCGAAACGCTTCCTATCATGGCGAACAGTCCCGACGCATTTGATTTCTGGCTGCCGGCGCTTCCGTCGTATGTAATCGTAAGCCCCTCTATGACGTGGCCTGCCCCGTCAAACGTTCCGGAAAAAACGCGTTCCCCTTCAACCAGGGCATATTCCGGCCCGTTGGCTCCTCCAATCGGAGTCCAGTTTCCTTCGCTTCCCAAATCAATATTTGACGTAAGCACATAATCCCCGTCCATCGGATAGGATGCGTCTTTTCCAATTTTTGCAAGTTCTTTTGCACTGGAAATAGAAATTACGTTTGACGCCGCCTGTACTTCGACGTCTCCCGCCGGCGCGAGGCTTAACCCGGAAAACCAAACTGCAAACGCAAGTACAAAGCTAAGCGCCCTCTGCGGCATACCGCCTTTTTGATTTCTTTTCATAGTTCCTCCGTTCTCTGCTTTTTTCACAGTAAAACATATTTCAATTGCTGCCTGTTCCGTTTATTTTATCATATTTTCAGATGTCTGGCATCCTTTTTTTATAAAATTCACACATAATACATCTTTTCAAACAGCTGCCATATGATGTAAAATAAATAATAAAGATTAGAGCGTGTTTGACGAATGTTTTCTGACAGATATACGGACTACTTAGCGGGGATTTGTGCCAAATAAGGAAGGCGTAGCGGGCTACGTTGACCGAATGAATGCAGATTGAACTACTAATGTTCAATCTGATGGCGCAAATATCACGCTAAGCGGGGGATGCAGAAGAGGAGGCGTATCCTACATAGAGCATATCTACTTTTAAAATGTGGTTGATCAGCCAGCTGACCAAAAAAGAAAGCAGGTTTGCGGCGGTTTCATTCTGGGCTTCATAATCGTCTTCGGCTGCGTCTAAATCAAATTCCATAAGCTTGCTTTCAAAATCGCGGTGCTGCTGTTTATGCTGCTGGATTTGATCGTAGCGTATGTTTTCAAGGAAAGCTTCTTCATGAGAGAAATGGCTTTTTGTGTAATCAATTAGTTCTGATATCAGACAGGTAAGCTGTTCTGTTTTATCCTGTAACAGATCGTCGTTTAACAGATCGTGCGTATCCTGCGCCAGTTCAAAAAGGCGGGTGTGTTCTTGGTCAATGGCTTCAATTCCTGTAAAATAATCCGGTTTCATTTCGTACATGGTATGTTCTCCTTCCTTTTTGTAAAAAATATAAATACACTGTTTTTTATTTTAATGCCTTTTGAAGGAATAATCAAGATGGAGCATGTTTTTTCAGTTGTTGTCCAGGATCTTTGGTGTTATAATAACACAGTGATAACAGAGAACGAACGGGATTTACAGGAAGGAGAATTTTATGCGTATCGGAATCGGTTATGATGTGCACAAATTGGCGGAAGGAAGAAAACTTTTCCTGGGCGGGGTAGAAATCAGCCATACGCTTGGGCTTTTAGGGCATTCGGACGCGGACGTGCTTGTGCACGCCATTATGGACGCGCTGCTTGGGGCTGCGGCATTGGGGGATATCGGAAAGCATTTTCCGGATACGGATGAAAAATATAAAGGGATTTCCAGCTTAAAGCTGCTTTCGCATGTGGGAGGGCTGATAGAAAAGAACGGGTATTACGTCGAAAATATTGACGCTACTATAATTGCGCAGAAACCAAAACTGCGCCCGTTTATTGAGAAAATGGAACAGAATATCGCGCGGGAATTACACCTTTTGGACGATCAGGTGAATGTGAAAGCGACTACGGAAGAAGGGCTTGGGTTTACCGGCGCTCAGGAGGGGATTTCGGCACAGGCGGTTTGTCTTTTGGGACGGTTTTATGAGAACAGCGCCGCGGTGTCCGGGCATGCATGTAAAAACTGCTTAAGCTGCCCCGGGAAGGACTGCGGTGAAAACTATTGACAAAACCTAGATCTCTGCATAAACTATAAAAGAACAGCCAAAAGCAGCGAACCGGGAGCCGAAAAACCACGGATAACTTCGTCTCTTAATCCGAGACGGGGTTTTTTTGTCTTTTTGGCGCGCCAAAGCGGCCGGTTGGGCGCATATTCAAAAAAAGGATGTAAATATGGGACTTTTCGGGTTTATCAAAGAAGAAATTCAGGTCATACAGGAGCGCGATCCGGCGATCAAATCGCCGATGGAGGTATTTTTATACCCTACGTTCCGCGTTATGTTAAGCTACCGCAGGGCGCACAGGCTCTATGAAAGGGGGCATTTCCTCCTTGCGCGGTACATATCCCAGCGCGCTGCGAGGAAGACGGGGATTGAAATCCATCCGGGAGCCATTATTGGCAAAGGCTTTTTTATTGACCACGGCAGCGGCGTTATTATTGGGGAGACTACGATTATCGGGGACAATGTGACGCTTTACCAGGGCGTGACGCTTGGCGGTACCGGCAAGGAAACCGGCAAGCGCCATCCGACGCTCTGCGATAACGTTATGGTAAGCGCGGGCGCAAAAATACTGGGTTCGTTTACAATCGGGGAAAATTCCAAAATCGGGGCGGGAAGCGTAGTGCTTGAGGAAGTGCCGCCGAACTGTACCGTTGTAGGCGTGCCGGGCAGGATTGTAAAGCGCGGCAACCGGAAAGTGCCGCGCAGCGACATGGATCAAATCCATCTGCCCGATCCGGTAAAGGAAGACATTGCCGCCCTGCAGCATGAAAATACGGCGCTGTATAATAAAATCATAGATTTGGAATCGAAGATAAAAAAACTGGAAAAGGAGAACACAGGCAAATGAAACTATACAATACGCTGACAAAGCAAAAAGAAGAATTTGTCCCATTGGAGGAAGGGAAGGTAAAGATGTACGTCTGCGGGCCAACCGTGTACAATTATATCCACATCGGAAACGCCAGGCCGATGATTGTTTTTGATACGGTGCGGCATTATCTGGAATACAAGGGCTACGACGTAAACTTTGTATCCAATTTTACGGATGTGGACGACAAAATCATCCGGAAGGCAATGGAAGAAGGCACGACGGCCGATGAAGTGGCCAAACGCTTTATCGGCGAGTGCAAAAAGGATATGGAGGGCATGAACGTTTGCCCGGCGACGACGCATCCGCTTGCGACGCAGGAAATCGACGGCATGATCGAGATGATTGAAAAGCTGATCGAAAACGGATACGCATACGCGGCGGCGGACGGCACGGTGTATTACAGGACGCGCAAATTTGCCGGTTACGGCAAGCTTTCCCATAAGAACATAGACGATCTGCAGGCAGGCCACCGGGACATTAAAGTGACCGGGGAGTTAAAAGAGGACGCGCTGGATTTTGTGCTCTGGAAGCCAAAAAAAGAAGGCGAGCCGTACTGGGAATCCCCCTGGGGCAAAGGACGTCCCGGATGGCATATCGAATGCTCCGTTATGTCCAAAAAATACCTGGGGGATGAAATCGATATCCATGCGGGCGGGGAAGATCTGATCTTCCCGCATCACGAAAATGAAATTGCCCAGAGCGAAGCGGCAAACGGCGTGCCGTTTTCTAAATACTGGATGCACAATGCGTTTTTGAACGTGGACAATAAGAAAATGTCCAAATCGGTCGGAAATTTTTTCACGGTGCGCGAGATCAGTGAGAAATACGACCTGCAGGCGCTGCGCTTTTTCATGTTAAGCGCGCATTACAGAAGCCCGCTGAATTTCAGCGCGGATTTGATGGAGGCGGCGAAAAACGGTTTAGAGCGGATAGTAACGGCGGCGGAACATCTGGCGCATCTGAAAAAGGCGGCGCAGCAAGGGGAACGGACGGAGGCGGAGCAGGCGCTGTTGGCGGAAGCGGCTGTATTTACGCAGAAATTTGAAGCCGCAATGGACGACGATTTCAATACGGCAGACGCGGTTTCCGCAATATTTGAACTGGTGAAATTTATCAATACCAGCGCTTCGGCGGAGCATACCGCATCTTATCTGGAAGCGCTGTATGCGCAGCTCAATACGCTCTGCGGCATCCTCGGTATCCTTTTGGAACAGGACGAGGAAATATTAGACGAAGAAATTGAAGCGCTGATTGCAAAACGCCAGGAGGCCAGAAAAGAGAAAAATTTTGCCCGTGCAGACGAAATCCGCGATATTCTGTTAGAAAAAGGAATCCAGTTAAAGGATACCAGGGAAGGCGTACAATGGAAACGGGTATAAACGCTTTTATCCGACGGCAGTTTGACGTAAAGGATACGGATATCCGCACATATTCCCCGCTTGCGCTTGCCTACATTGGGGATGGGATTTTTGACCTGGTGATCCGCTCCGTTGTGGTCGGGCGCGGAAACACCAGGGCAAACGAATTGCATTGCAGGACAAGCCGTATTGTCAAAGCGCAAACGCAGGCAAAGCTAATCGAAAGCGTTCTTCCACAGCTGACGGATGAGGAAGCGGACGTCTACCGGCGCGGGCGCAACGCCCATTCGGCCACGATTGCCAAAAATGCCAGCATGTCCGATTACCGGAAAGCAACCGGGTTGGAAGCGCTTTTGGGCTACCTCTACCTGACCGATCAGTTTGAGCGGATATTGGCGCTGGTCAAAGAAGGTTTGGTTTTGATAAACGAAAGGATATAATATGGAAAACGAGACATTAAAAATAGAAGGTAAAAACGCGGTGTTAGAAGCATTCCGTTCCGGAAAAACCGTTGACAGGCTCTATATTTTAGAGGGCTTAAAGGACGGCCCTATGCAGACGATTTTACGCGAAGCCAAAAAAAGGGATACGGTTGTCAGTTTCGTATCAAAAGAACGCTTAGGGCAGCTTTCGGAAACCGGGAAGCACCAGGGCGTTATCGCATCCTGCGCGGCGTACGAATATGCAACGGTGGAGGATTTGTTAAACCGGGCAAAAGAAAAAGGCGAACCGCCGTTTTTTCTATTGCTTGACAATATTGAGGATCCGCACAATTTAGGCGCGATTATCCGTACGGCGAATCTGGCCGGGGCGCACGGCGTTATTATTCCCAAACGCCGGGCGGTAGGGCTGACCGCCGTTGCCGCGAAAGCAAGCGCGGGGGCGATTCATTATACGCCGGTGGCAAAGGTGACGAACCTGACGAATACCATGAAGGAACTGAAAAAAGAAGGAATGTGGTTTGTCTGCGGCGATATGGGCGGAAAATCTATGTATGATCAGGATCTGACCGGGCCGGTCGGGCTTGTGATAGGCGGCGAGGGGGACGGCGTTTCCAGGCTGGTTGCAGAACACTGCGACTTTACCGCTTCCATACCGACCAAAGGGGATATTGATTCATTAAACGCTTCGGTAGCCGCCGGAGTATTGGCATTTGAAATTTTACGCCAGAGGGGTGCAAAAAAATAAATGGCAGATTATACATGCTGTTCGGACGAAGAACTGATTGAAAGGCTAAAGGATAATGAAGCCGGGATTATGGAGTATATATTGGGAAAGTACAAGCCGTTTGTGCGCAAACGGGCAAACGCACTGTATTTGATTGGCGGGGATACGGACGATTTGATCCAGGAGGGTATGATTGGACTGTTTAAAGCAATCCAGGAATACAAACCGGGAAGGGACGCTTCGTTCTCCCATTTCGCGAGGCTGTGCATTGAACGGCAGATGTATACGGCAGTCGAAGCGTCCCGGCGCAAAAAACACACGCCGCTGAACACCTACATTTCGTTTGACGCTTCGGACGACCGGGGCGTTGCGTTAGCGGACGTACTTTCCGGCAGCGCAAATGAAAATCCGGAAAGCCTTTTGATAGGTAGGGAAGAAATAGAACAGCGTTTTGCGGCGCTTGAAAAAAGCTTAAGCAAAATGGAAAAACAGGTATTTGATTATATGATAGAAGGCCTTCCGTACCGCCAGATTGCAAAAAAAATGGGGAAATCTCCCAAAGCGGTTGACAATGCCATACAGAGGATGCGCATGAAGGCGGAAGGCGTCGGAAGATAGCCGTCTTTTTTTGGAAGGGATGAAAGTATTATGATCGAACGAAGTGATTTACTGGCATTTCATTTTTATAAGAAAGAAAAATTCACGGGTAGTTATTGCGGCATGCGTTATCTGATAGAAAAAACAACCGAAGGGGAAGCGGAGTTGTTTGCTGTTTACACGTGGCCGCAGCCGTATAATTTTGAGGCGACTTTGCAGGAAGATAAATGCAGGAAGACATTTCCGTTTACTGCGGAGTCGCTGGAGGAAATTACAGATTATCTGAACAGAATATATGAAAACGGCTATCATAAAAAACAGCCTAATGCGGAAAAAGGGACTCGAACCCTCACGCCTTAAGGCACAGGAACCTAAATCCTGCACGTCTGCCAATTCCGTCATTTCCGCAAACAAGATATATAGTATACGTTTTTTCTTGGGATGTCAAGACCCTCATGGCCCAAGTTCCTAAAGTTTTGTAACAGTTGTTACTGTTCACACCCATGGTGTTCACCGTAACGAACAGTTTGTCCTTCCGGTTTCACTGTTACAAAATTTTGTCTGCTTTTACTTTTCATGCGTCTGTCGTACTATGTTCTTGTATTGGCCAATCTGCCGCGCTTCCTTACCGTAAATCTAAAAAGTTAGTTTGTTTTTACAATAACTGTCAGGCGTGCTTTTACGCCGTCTTCTTTGGCATAAATATACGCCTTTCCCTCGCTGGCCGCAGTAATCACGCCATGTTCGTCTACGGACGCGACACTGGTGTTGGAACTTGAATACTCCGGCCTGTTCTTGGAAGAAACCTTCGCTTTTGTCTCGTATTTTTGCCCGACGGAAAGCGTAACGCTCTCTGTTTCAAATGAAACCTCCGGTTTTTTCACGGTTACTTCACATGTCTTGCTGGCGCCGTCTACGGTGGCGGTAATTACCGCCGTGCCGTTTTTGACTGCCGTCACCATACCGGTTTCATCGACGGTGGCGACGCTTTTTTTATTTGATTTCCATTTGGGTGTATGCTTGGAGGTGGATGTGACGGAAAGCTTTACCGTTCCTTTGCGGTAAAGCGAAACAGAAGTGCGGTTTATCTTTAGTTTTGGCGTTTTGACCGTTACCTTACAGCTTGCCGAGGTCTTGTCGGCAGTTGCCGTAATCGTCGTCGTTCCTGCCTTTTTGGCGGAAATTACGCCTGTTTCGCTTACGGATGCAACGCTTGATTTTGCGGATTTGAATTTGACCGGATGCCCGGTAGAAACGGAAGCCTTTAATTTGGCGCTGTAGCCGATTTCTAAGGAAATCTGTTTGGCGCTCAGCCGGATCGCGGTTTTATTTACCTTGATTTTGCAGCTTGCTTCCCCGTTTTTGATTTTGGCTGTAATGATTGCGGTTCCTGCTTTTTTTGCGGTGACTTTGCCGTAGGTATTGACCGAAGCGACGCTTTTGTCACTGGATGAAAAAGCAGGTTTTTTGCCGGTAGACGTGACGGCGGACAGATAAAATTCATCCCCGATATTTAACGTTTTGGAAAACGTGTTCAGTACGACAAATTCGTACCCGGCTAAGGATGCGTGTACGGCGTCCGGTTGTAAAACGGAAAGAAACAGCATGGAAACCATGCAGATGACGGCGAATGCCGTCCGATAAGATGTTTGCCTGTGTGACATATAATTCCTCCATTCCGAAACGGAAGGAAGATGCGGCAAATTGGCATGGAAATAATATAACACGCCGTCAGGGGTTTGTAAACAGAAAAATTGACATTTTTTCTGATTTCGTTATGATAGAACAAAAGACGGAAAAGAAGGTGATTCATTTGGATTCTAATATGACGGTTTTACTGGTAGAGGACGATGAAATTCTGGCCGGGGAGATCCGGCAGTTTCTGGAAAAATGGGGCTACCGGGCGGTTTTGGCAAGCCGTTTTGACGATATCGCGGCTGAATTTCGGGCGTGCCTGCCGCATCTGGTTTTGATGGATATCAACCTGCCGTTTTACGACGGGTTTTACTGGTGCGGTAAAATCCGCGCGGTTTCGGATATCCCGATTCTGTTTATCAGCAGCAAAAACGACGACCGGGATAAAATTATGGCAATCGCGCAGGGCGGGGACGACTATGTGGAAAAGCCGTTTCGGCTCGAATTGTTAAAGGCAAAAATGGAGGCCGTATTAAGGCGGACGTATCAGTACCAGGTGAGAGGGCGGCAGTATTTCGGAGAGGATTTTTATCTGGAAGAGGATACGGCTTTGCTTGTGTGCCGCGGCAGGAAGTTCGATTTGACCAAATCAGAATACAAAATTATTTCCCGGCTGCTTGAGCAAAAGCCGGAGGTGGTGACGCGGGAGGAACTGATGATGGAGCTTTGGAGTACGGATGAATTTGTTTCGGACGGGACGCTCACCACGCTGATTTCCAGGCTCCGCAGCAAGCTAAAGGCGGCGGGCGGCGACGAGGTGATCCGCACGAAGAAAGGGTTGGGATATTATATTGTATGACTGGGTGAAAAAAATAAGAAAGCGGCTTTTGTTCGGCGGGTTTTTGTGCCTTTCGTATAATCTTTATTTTATTTGCCTGCTGCCGGACGTAAAAGTCGGGTACCTGCTTTATCTGGATGCGCTTTTGGCGGCATGCGCCCTGGTTTACGGCTGGGCGGGGTATTTGGTTTACCGGAAAAATGAGGCGAAAAAACAGGAGTATTTAACATACGAATCCGTTATTTTTCAGGAATTTGCGGGAATGGAACATTATGAGATTGCAGAGCACGACGTGCGGGTGCTGTCCGGGCAGTTAAAGGAGCAGTTTGATTTAAACTGTGATTTGCAGGATTATATTGCGAAATGGTGCCATGAAATGAAAATCCCTTTGGCGGCATGCCTTTTGATGAACCGGAACATAAAGGACGGCGGACTGCGCGGACAGATGCAGGAGCAGTTAGAGCGCATGAATACGCAGTTAAACGGGGCGCTTTTGGGCTGCAAGGTGCAAAGTAAGCTGTTTGACATCCAGGTGAAGGCCGTAAGCCTGTCCGAGTGCGTGAAGGCTTCGGTCAGAAACAATCAGTTTTTTCTGATTAAAAACCGGTTTGAACTGGAGCTTGCCGTGGAGGATGTAAAGGTTTATACGGATAAGAGCTGGCTGGTGTATGTGCTTGACCAGCTTATCAGCAATGCCATAAAGTATGTTTCAGGGAATGCGGTGTTAAAGATATGGAGCGTCAGCGAGGGGGACGCGGTGTGTTTGTATGTGGAGGATCACGGCGAGGGGATTTTGCCGGAGGATATTCACAGGGTGTTTGAAAAAGGGTATACCGGGAGCAGCCACCACAACGGGAAGTATAAATCCACGGGGATGGGGCTTTATATGGCGGCTAAAATTATAAAACGGCTGGGTCACAGGATTTCGGTGGAAAGCGAGCCGATGCGGTATACGAGGTTTGCGGTGCGGCTGGGGAAGGAAGGGCATTCACAGATCTGAGGACAGGGCAGCCTGCATAACCTTACAAAAAATGTAAGATTCGCTCCTGCTTTGTAATGTGAATGTAAGGATTTTTCCACAGGCATCCTCTATAATAAACAGCGTAAGGAGGATGAAGCATATGAATGGAAAAAAAGTAGTTGAAATCAAAAACTTGGTAAAAAATTACGGGACAAACGGTTTTTGCACTACGGTATTAAAGGGCATTGACCTGGAAATCTGCAAGGGCGATTTTATTGCGGTAATGGGGCCGAGCGGCTCGGGCAAAACGACGCTTTTAAATATCCTGTCTACCATTGACAAGCCCACGCAGGGGCAGGTAATCTTAGACGGGATTGACCTTGGCAAGGTAAAAAACCGGGAGCTTTCCAAAATCCGGCGTGATAAAATCGGCTTTATTTTTCAGGATTACAATTTGCTTGATACGATGACGCTGCAGGACAATATTGCGCTGCCCTTATCCTTAAACGGCGCGGGCGGGACGGAGTGCATCCGCAAATCCGAAGCGCTTGCCGGTGCGTTCGGATTAAAGGGGCATCTGAGAAAATACCCCTACCAGCTGTCCGGCGGGCAGAAGCAAAGGGGCGCGGCCTGCCGGGCGCTGATTACGGAGCCGGAAATTATTTTTGCCGATGAGCCGACCGGGGCGCTTGATTCCCGTTCGGGCAGGGAATTGCTCGAATGCCTTAAGGCGGTAAACGACGGCGGCAAGGCGACGATTTTAATGGTGACGCACGACGCGTTCAGCGCATCTTACGCGAAGGACGTCTATATCTTAAGCGACGGGCAGATCCGGTGCCGGATCAGCCGCGGGGACAACCGGAAGGCGTTTTACGATAAAATCGTTGACATGCAGGCTTCCATGGGAGGTGATTTCTCGTGAGCATGACCAAACTGGCAATGGCGAATTTTAAGAGCAGCTTTAAAAATTATCTTGCAATTATCGTGTCGCTGGCGTTTACGGTTTTAGTGTTTTTAAATTTCCAGAATATTCTTTCGTCGGATTTGTTTGAAGTGCTTGGAGAGCATAACCGGGAATATATCGATATTCTGGTGCAAACGATTTGCTTTGTGCTCGGCTGCTTTATGTTTTTCTTTCTGTGGTATGCGACGAACGTGTTTTTGACCAGGCAGAAAAAGGAGATCGGCATCTATGTATTTATGGGGTTAAACAACCAGAAAATCGGTACTCTGTATTTGATTGAAACGGCGTTTATCGGCAGCTGTGCGCTGGCGCTGGGCGTTTGCTTCGGCATACTTACCACATATCTGTTCCAGATGATACTGCTTGCCGTTTCTGAGATTTCGGTCGATATTTCCGTTCGCTTTGCGGTAAAGCCCGTTTTGGTTACGGCGGGCGTCTATCTGGTGATGTATCTTTTGTTTGCCGTAAAAGGATATGTCAATATTGTAAGGAGCAGCGTGCTTGAACTGGTATCCGCATCGCGGGTCAACGAATTTGTCAGGCAGAATCCGGTTGTTCTGTGGTTTAAGGCGGTTTTGGGAATCGGCACGCTTGCGGCAGGCTACTTCCTTGCCGTAAAGGAAGGCGGGCAGGAGGTTATGGGCAATGTGTTTGCGGCGGTTGTTCTGGTGATTATCGGCGTGTACCTTCTCTTTGGAGGGTTTTTGCCGATGCTGTTTCAAAGCCTTGCAAAAAAGAAGGCGTTTTTATATCAAAAACAGAGAAACCTCTGGGTCAATAACGTGATTTTCCGCATGAAGAAGAATTACCGTACGTATGCCATGACCTGCGTGCTGATGCTGTGCTCCGTGACGGCGCTTGCAACCGGGGTTGCGATGAAATACAGGTACCGTTCCATTGTCCATTTCCGGAATACGTATACGTACCAGTTTTTGAGCGCAAGGCAGGATCTGGACGGGGTGATCCGCCCTTTGATTGAAAAAGACAACCGGATTTCGTATGGCGCGCAGATTCCGTTTCTGGCGATTGACGCTTCTTTGTTTGATACGGCGTTTACGAGCCGCAATTATGCCGTCCTGCCGTATTCAAAGGTAAAGGAGCTGGCGGGACTGACCGGGCTGGAATTTGAAACGGAGGCGCTGCAGGATGATGAAATGGTTGAGATTTCCCATTTGTACCTGCTTTCGCTTCTGACTGCCAGGACGGGCCGGACCGAAACGCTGAATGGGAAAACCTACCGCCAGGTGGCGGAGGTGAATGTGCCTTATATGGGGTATTTACAGGAAATCATGAGTTTTTATATGGTAAGCGACGCGGAGTACGCGCGTCTTCTGCCGCTCGGGGAGCAGATGTATACGTACAATTACCGGATTGAGGATATTTATAATTTTGCGGCTTCCGTGGATGAACTGGATACGTTAAACGCGGAAGGAAATGGGGAGATTGCAAGGGTGACGGTCGATCCAAACAGCAGCGATATTGAGTGGATTAAGGTACTGTATACGGTATGTATTTTTATGTTTCTGGTATTTGTCCTGGCAAGCGGGAGCGTGCTGTTTATGAAGCTTTATAATGACGCGTTTGAGGAGCAGGAACGTTATGCGGTGCTCAAAAAACTGGGCGTGGCGCATCGGACGCTGAAAAAATCGCTTTCCCATGAGTTAAAGGCTGCATACGGGCTGCCGTTTGCGGTTATGGCGGTGTCGGCTTATTTTGCGGTGCATGCGCTGGAAAAGATGATGTATACGAACCTGATGCCGGTATATGCGGCGAGCGTGGGCGTGATAGCTTTGTTTTTCTTTTTGTGCTACCGGTTTTCGGTAGAGGTGTATGCGAAGAATGCGGGAGTGTAGTTATCGACCGGCATTCCGGGAAGAATCTGCTTGCATTTGTCTGCCTGGATGGTATAACATAGATGGCGGGGCTGCAAAAAGAAAAATACAGGAGTATAAATTATGGCAAAAAAGAAAGTTGTGGTAGGTATGTCCGGCGGAGTGGATTCTTCGGTGGCCGCCTATCTTTTAAAAGAACAGGGGTATGAAGTGACCGGCGTTACCATGCGCCTTTGGCAGGAAGACGCAGAGCGGGAAGCGTCTGGGCAGGAGTGCTGTTCTTTGGGCGCGGTGGAAGATGCGAGGCGGGTATGCGCCAAACTGGACATTCCGTTCTATGTAATGAATTTCGCAGACGATTTCAAACGCAGCGTAGTGGATTATTTTGTGGAGGAATATATAAAGGGCAGGACGCCGAATCCCTGCATCGCCTGCAACCGCTATGTAAAGTGGGAATCGCTGCTTCGCCGGGCAATGGAAATTGGAGCGGACTGTATTGCAACCGGGCATTATGCCAGAATAGTAAAACGGGACAACGGCAGGTTTGCCGTTGCGGCTTCCAAAACAGCCAGAAAAGATCAGACCTATGCCCTCTACAGCCTGACGCAGGAGCAGCTTTCCCGTACGCGGATGCCGGTCGGGGAATATACGAAGGATGAAATACGCGCGCTTGCGGAAAAAATCGGCCTTACGGTAGCGGCTAAGCCGGACAGCCAGGAAATCTGTTTTATCCCGGATCACGATCATGGGGCGTTTATTGAACGCATAGCCGGAGAAAAGGCGCCAGGAAGCGGTAATTTTGTTACGGCGGACGGTGAAATTTTAGGCAGGCATAAAGGAATTACGCATTATACCATCGGACAGCGCAAAGGATTAAATCTTGCCATGGGCTACCCGGTGTTTGTGTCTCAAATCCGTCCGGATACCAATGAGGTAGTGATAGGCGGGCCAAATGATGTGTTTGCAAAAGAATTTATTGCCCAAAACGTACAGTATATGGGCGT
>OFFT01000221.1_pt1 | contig 46627 bp, 37 predicted proteins | sample 1521581 | NCBI WGS metagenome assembly OFFT01 (sample SAMEA3504084, study PRJEB24116) | mouse gut metagenome | biome: mouse gut; feature: mouse-associated habitat; material: faeces | place: Denmark | collected 2011
TATCCGTTACCATGGCGAGCTGGTGATGAACGCCGGCGGCGGCGACCATAATCCTTTCTGGTTCGCCTCCGACATGCACGGCCTCGCCTCGGTTAAACCCAACAGCGGCTGGCTCCGTCTCGGAGCCTTTCACGACATCGACAGCAACAAGCGGTTCTCGTGGGGTGCAGGCGTGGACCTTGCCGTCGCGCTCAGAAATACGTCGGTGTTCGTGCCCCATCAGATCTACGGCGAGGTGAAATACCGCTGTCTCAATCTCCTTGTGGGACAGAAGGTGATTCCCGATCCGATAGTGAACTCCGATCTCTCGTCGGGGGCCCTCGTCTATTCCGGTAATGCCCGTCCTATTCCCCAGGTGCGTATCGGCATTTTCGATTATGCCGATTTCTGGGGCTGCAAGGGTTGGTTTGCTGTAAAGGGTTATATCGCTTACGGCATGTTCACCGATTCCTGCTGGATCGAGGACTGGGTGCACCCCTCGCCCGGATCCCCGTATAGTCTGAACACTCTCTATTGCTCGCGCGGCGGCTACCTGCGCGGCGGTAATCCCGAAAAGTTTCCACTCACCGGCGAGATCGGCCTTAATATGGAGACCCAGTTCGGAGGCACAAGCTATTTTACATATACCGACGGACGCACCCGCGTCTCTCCCCATCCCAAGGACCTCAAGGCATGGATCAAGGCTTTCATCCCGATGGGGGGCAGCCCGGACACTGACCCGGGAGAGCAGCTCAACGTAGAGGGCAACATGCTTGGCAACTGGAGTTTCGCGCTCCGTTGGGACGACCCTTCCGGCTGGATGGTGAGAGCCTACTGGCAGCATGTATTCGAAGACCACTCGATGCTCTTTTTCGATTATCCCTGGAAGGACGGACTTTACGGGGTGGAGGCACGGTTCCCCAAAAACCGCTTCGTGTCGGAAATCGTGGCAGAACTGCTCTATTCAAAGGATCAGGCCGGCCCGGTCTATTGGGACCATGTGCCTTCTCTCGATGTGCAGATTTCCTCACGCGACAACTATTTCAACCACTATATCTACAGCGGTTGGGAGAACTGGGGAATGGGCATAGGAAATCCGTTCTTTATCTCTCCTATATATAATAAGGACCATGTGATGCGTTTCTACCATAACCGCCTGGTTGCATATCATCTCGGATTCAAGGGTTCGCCAACCAGCCAGGTCGATTATAGAATCAAGGCCTCGCTGCTCCGTTCGTGGGGCGCATGGGGAACACCTACCCCAAAAGTTGAGAAGAATTTCAGTCTGCTTGCCGAGGTGAAGTGGCATCCTGCCAGACTTAAAGGCTGGGAAGGTTCGCTTTCTTTCGGTATGGATGCCGGCACGATCATCGGCAACAGTTACGGCGCGCGGATCGGAATTTCGAAAACAGGTTGGCTTTTTGCTCCTAAAAAGAAATAATTCAGGTTCACATACCTGAGTAAATGATACTTATATGAAAAAAGTTATATTTATTATAATACAGGTCTCCCTGCTTGCGGCTTCATTGGTAGCCGTTCTTTCCATGTTTTCCTGCCGCAGAGCCACAAACAACGGCAAGATCGACGGAAACTGGCGCATCGAGACCATGGAGGATGTGGCTACAGGAGAGGTGTCGCATCCGGTGAATTTTTTCCTTGCCATTCAGCTTGAGATGGCGCAGTTCCGCGAGGAGTCTGCAGCCGGAGGACCTCAGTTAAACGCGCTGATTTCATACACGAAAGGCGCCGATGAGATTGGGATGGAATTCCCCGAGGGCGCCGGCAACTATAATTCATATCTCGAAACTTTCCGTATGCCGTCGCGTAACGTTACGTTCAGGATCCTTAAGCTTGACTGCAGCAAGCTTGTTCTCGAAAGCCCGACGACAATCTACCGATGCTCCCGCTTCTGAGACGTAATCATATTGCCCATGTCAATAATCCCGACAGTATAAAAAGATGAGACTCAAGTTGGTTATCCTCGCTTTGTCGCTTCTGGCAACCACTGCTCTCCAGGCAGCGATCACGCTCCCGTGGGACACTCCGAAGCCTGATACGCTCCCCGCGTATCTTGACGGCTCCATGATGCCTTACGACTTCTCGGCCTGCGACCCCGTGCCGCAGTGGCCCGACTCCCTGCGACCCGTTTTCGTTGCGTACGTGGCAAGGCATGGTGCGAGATATCTGTCCGGCCCAAAGAAAGTTGACGAACTCGAGAAAATTCTCGCCGAACGGACGAAAGCTGGGAAAATCACCCGCGAGGCCAAGGCTTTCTATAAGTACATAAAAGAAGTCTGGGCTCATTCTGACGGGAACTGGGGAGCGTTGTCACCCGAAGGCGTGAGAGAGGAAAAAGAGCTTGCCCGGCAGATGCCCGGCCTTTTTCCCGCTCTTGGAAAGGGCTTGTCGAATATCGACACCAGGTCGACGTTTGTACCCCGTGCGATGATGACAATGTATCAGTTCAACCATGAGATGATGTCTCTCAATGATTCTCTGGAGTTTGCGGCTGCCTCGGGCCGTCAGTTCTCCCCCCTCCTCTATTTTTTCGACACCGACACCGCGTACGCCTCATGGAGGCGCGGCGGGGAATGGGAGAAGGTATATGACGAGTTTCTCGACAGACATGTCTCGATAGAGCCGGCCCAACGGCTGCTCGGAGACAACTATACCAACAACAAACGCCGTCTCCGTCATCTCACCATGCAGATATACGGTGTGATTCAGGCTAACCGCGCATCTGGACTCCCCGCGCCTACCACTGCGTTCATGACTGTCGAGGAGTACCGCGGCTGCTGGCTGGCTTCCAATCTCCTCCACTATCTGCGCAATAATATTTCTCCTTTGAACTCTTCGGCCGGCGCGGCGGCCGCTCCCTTGTTGCTTGCCCTGATTGAGAGTGTCGACAAGGCTTGTTCTCCCGATTATGATGGGGTGGCCCTACAGGGTTGGTTCGGGCATGCCGAGACCCTGCTCCCGCTTTTCTCGCTGATGAGGCTGCCGGGTTGTTTCGCCCTTCCTCTCAATTGGGACAATCTTGCCGACGAGTGGAGACTGCAGGAAATCACTCCGCTCGGAGCCAATTTGGCGATTCTTATTCTCCGCTCCGTCACCGGACGCCATTATGCCGCCGTGAGGCTCAACGGGCGTACCGTCGCGCCTATACAGGGTGCGCCGTCGCTTCTCCCCTGGAAACAACTTGCCGACTTCTGGCGCGAGCAGGTCCGGGTTGCCGGAAACTGACCGCAATCCGTCGGTACTTCTTTTGATCGGTTCTCCTTTCTCCGGAAGGTGAGCCTGAGAAAACTTTTTTTCGGCTGTGTTTGTTGTGCATGATATATAACAATATAACACAAGGCTATGAAAGACACAAATGAAGCGGCCGCCCTTGTGGCAAAGGCCAAATCCCGGCTTGCCGATGATATGCGGCAGCGCGAAATAGGTGCTATTATATGGAACATTGCCGAAGCTGGTTTCCATTATATTCCTGAAATTAAACTTGACGATCCGTGCGGCGGGAAACCTCGTACTGTCCGTGTTACCGGTCTCTATCTTTACAAGGGCGCCTTGTACGCTATGGAAGAAGATGCCGAAGGTTTCAATGTGCGGAATTATTATACTCCCGGAGTGGATGTGCCCCCGGTAGTGGTCACTCTGACCCCCTCGGTGGCCGGTGAGACTCTCGGCACGCCATCGGAGGAACATGGCTATACCGACGAGGGAACTCCCGAGGAGTGGCTTGTGGTGGCAGACTGTTATTTCGAGGCTATTAACGAGCGGTAAATGTTAAAACGGTTAATTTTGTGAACCAAAATTAACCGGTGAGGTTATAAACGCAGAGATTGTTTGAAATTAACTGAAATACAATACCTGCCGTAGTGAGCGCATGCTGATTCGGCAAGCGGATGTAAAGCCATACGTACAATGGCTCCGGATCCGGCGGGAACAGATTGTGTGGAGTTGTATTCCTGCCGGATCCGGAGACATTCTTTTCATCGGGCGGGCTACATTATATCTGAATCTGAAGTCGACTCTAATTCTCAGGTTACTATTGATATTACATCACCTTTTCGTAACCTTGATGTCGCGGGAGTGAGGACTATGTGTCCGATCTCCCGCTTTTCATTGTCACGCACACACCGGTATTCTCAATTTTGAGGCATGGAAACAGCGGTTTTTCGATAAAAATGGCTATATTTGCAGTCGATAAGCAAGTATTTATGGCAGAGGATATCGACATACGGGGACGCGGCGGACGTCCCGACGGCGTGGAAAACGACATCGAACGGGCGTTGCGTCCGCTCCGTTTCGATGATTTTTCCGGCCAGGACAAGATTGTGGACAATCTCCGTGTCTTCGTGCAGGCTGCAAGGATGCGTGGCGAGTCGCTCGACCACACGCTGCTGCATGGCCCTCCCGGCCTGGGCAAAACCACTCTTTCCAACATCATAGCCAACGAACTGGGTGTGGGCTTCAAGACCACTTCCGGCCCGGTGCTTGACAAGCCAGGCGATCTTGCAGGTATCCTGATGAGTCTCGAGCCGAATGATGTGCTGTTCATCGATGAAATCCACCGACTTCATCCCGTGGTGGAGGAATATCTCTATTCCGCGATGGAGGATTACCGCATCGATATCCTCCTTGACAAAGGTCCCGGCGCCAAAAGCGTGCAGCTGACCCTCTCCCCCTTCACACTTATTGGAGCCACCACCCGCTCGGGCAACCTGACGGCGCCGCTCCGCGCCCGTTTCGGTATCAAATGCCACCTGGAATACTACGATCACCAGCTTCTGCAAAGGATTGTGAAGCGTTCCTCGGCTCTTCTCCGCATCAGCATCAGCGAGGATGCGGCGCTTGAGATCGCGCTCCGAAGCCGAGGCACACCGCGTATAGCCAACGCGCTGCTGCGTCGCGTCAGAGACTTCGCCCAGGTGAAAGGTTCCGGAAGCATTGACCTTGCCATAGCCCGTCATGCCCTCGAGGCCCTCAATATCGACCGCTACGGCCTCGACGAGATCGACAACAGAATCCTCCTCACGCTCATCGACAAGTTCAAGGGAGGTCCGGTAGGCCTTACCACCATCGGCACGGCCATCGGTGAGGATGCCGGTACCATAGAGGAAGTCTACGAGCCTTTCCTCATCAAGGAGGGTTTCCTGAAGCGCACACCTCGCGGCCGCGAAGTCACCGACAAGGCTTACGAACATCTGAACCGCCGCCACACTCCTCTCCAGTCCTCCCTTTTCGACGAGTGACGGCTATCCCCTCTCCATTCTCCTTCTTGTCCCGATTAGCTCATAACACTGACCCAATACTTCCCTTCTCCTCCGCTGAATATATGTCTGGAATCAAATCTCTGGCCAAGGATACGGCTGTCTATGGCTTAAGTTCTATCATAGGAAGATTTCTCAACTGGTGTCTTGTCCCGTTGTATGTCTGGATTTTCCCGACCGATGAGTATGGAATAGTGAGCTATCTGTATTCCTTCACGGCTGTCGCTCTGGTGATTCTCAATTACGGCATGGAGACGGGTTTCTTCCGTTACGCCAACAAGGAGCCGGACCCGGAACGCGTCTATACCACCTCGCTGATATCGGTGGGTTTCACATCGCTTCTTTTCATGGTGTTGGTGAGCGTGTTGATCGGCCCGGTGTCGGGAGCGCTGCTGTTGCCGGGCCATCCTCTTTTCGTATGGCTTCTCGGTATTACGGTGGCTATCGACGCTTTCTCGAATATTCCCTTCGCATATCTTCGTTATCGCAACCGGGCTTTTCGCTTTGCCGGAATCAAGCTGCTTAATGTAGGGCTCAACATCAGTCTGAATCTCTTCTTCCTCCTTGCATGTCCGGCCTTGATGAAGTCGGCGCCCGCACTGGTGTCCTGGTTCTATGAACCGCTCGGAGGAGCCGGTTTCGGAATCGGATGGATATTTCTGGCGAATCTCATCTCATCGGCGGTGGTGCTTCTCTGTCTGATGCCGGAGCTGACCGGCCGCCGCGTGCAGTTCGACGCTCCCCTCCTGCGCCGCATGCTTGTCTATAGCTGGCCTCTGCTTGTGCTCGGAGTGGCGGGAATCCTCAGCCAGAACATGGGTCAGATTCTCATCCCATACCTTTTCCGCGGCGAGGAGCAGGCAGCCCGCTCTATGGTGGGTATCTATGGAGCCAACATCAAGATAGCCATTGTGATGGTGATGTTTACGCAGGCTTTCCGCTATGCCTACGAACCCTTCATCTTTGCCCGTGCGCGGGGGGAGGGGGAAGACCGGAGCAAGGCATACTGCGATGCCATGAAGTACTTCGTCATTTTCGGACTCTTCATCTTTCTGGCTGTGATGTATTTCCTTCCCTTGCTCAAATACTTTGTCTCCCCATCCTACTGGCCCGGCCTGAAGGTGGTTCCCGTGATGATGGCGGCAGATCTCTGCTTCGGAGTGTTCTTCAACCTTTCTCTCTGGTACAAGCTTACTGACCGCACGCACTGGGGAATGTATCTGTCGCTGCTATGCTTCGCGCTCATGTTCGGATTCAACGTCTGGTTCGTGCCGGCCATAGGTATCCCCGACGGGTACATGGGTTCGGCCTGGGCGGCTCTGGCAAGTTATTTTATTGTGATGGTCGTCAGCTATTTTCTCGGTAAAAAATACTATCCCCTCCCCTATCAGTCAGGACGGATTCTCCTCTATGTACTGTTTGCCGCCCTGCTTTACGCCGCCGGCGAATGGACAGGGGCCATATTCGCAACCTGGCTCACATATCTTACCCGCACCCTCCTCCTCTGCATCTATCTCGGCGTCGTGGCAGGCGCCGAGCATCTCCCACTCCCCGGCAGAAAATGACCAGTGCCAGAGTCTCCGTCTGAGAACCGGCATAGTCAAACTGCGGGACTAAAGCTGGTATCGTCAGACTGCCGGCCGGCTCGCTCTCGCTAAAGCTCGCTGCTTGAACAAAAATTTGAAATTAGTTCGGCGAGGGAATTCAGTTTCAGACAGGTCTGGCGACCGAACGGGAGGGGCTCTGCCGGGGCGATAAGCAGACAGCGGCCCTCGCTGCATAGGGAGAAGTCGTGTGCCGTCGGTTTTTCGCGTTCCTTCAGCGGCTCGTTGGTCAGGAAGATTATCCTGCCGCCGAGGTCTTCCGCTTCGCGCCGGATGGCTTTCTCATCCTTGGAGATGAAGGGTGACACAATCACGCCGCCGTTGGCGGCTGTATGCAGCCAGCGCAACCGGTTTTCCTCCCGCTTTTTCACCGAGTCTGCACGATGGACTACCACTGCATCCTTGAAGGGGTTTTCAAGCAGCTGGAGATTACCGTAGGCCTGACAGTCCGTGTCTCCGATTCTGATATTGCTGCGCCGCTCGAAAAAATCCGGATTTGCGAATCTGACGGCGAGGCGCCGGGGATTTTCCCTCAGATACTGGTAGATGGTGTCAAGATTGCGGCCAAAGGAGAGAATCTGGTCATTGAAGCCCTTTCCGAAGACGCATGGGAACCCCGTCCGCTTGTTGATCATCACCTTAAAAGCGGCCAGTTTTCTTCCGAGGATTTCATCAAGGATGCTCTCTACCGAGAGGAGAATATGCAGATGGTCCGGCATAAGAGCATACTGCAGGACGCGCAGGGCCGGATGGATGGAACCGATGTTTCTGAGACAATCCTTTACCGCCTTGCCGATAGGGGAAGCCGAGACATAAGAACTGCCGCGCGTTCCGGAATGGAGCCGCCAATCACCAGCCAGAGAACCGAAATCCGGAACTTCGGCCCGTTTAAGCAGCGTGATGTGATAAATATGTCGCGCCCGGTAGTCGTGCCAAGGCGCCCGGCTGTTGCCGGTCCAATATCTGCCCATAAACAAAAATTATAACTCACATACAAGTCGCTGACAACCATCATCCAAACTTCGGTTTTGTGGATTCGGCTTTGTGGCGACTTGCTTTGGCAAAAGTAAGCTTTTTGTCGTTACTGTCAAAGAATATGCTCTTTTTTATCTGGTTTTTGTTTAAGCGGGGAGCTTTAGCGAGTTCTGACGGGATGTAGGGATTGTGATTTGAGCTTGATTTGAGGGCTAATTGAGAAATTTGTCGGTCCGGATTGAATGAAATACGTTGTTAAGCGTTATATTTGCAGAATAATGTAATAAATGGGAATTTTATGAGACGCATTATATTCGTGATTATGGCGCTGGCGTTGGTTGCGCCGGTGAGCCTCCATGCCCGCAAGAAGCAGAATGCGGACATCTCTTTCAAGGAAACCGTCTATGATTTCGGCTCCGTGCCGGAGCGCGGCGGTAAGGTGAGCCATGTGTTCGAGTTTGTCAACACCGGCAACGCCAATCTGGTGATAAAGGATGTGACGGCGGAGTGCGGCTGTACCACGCCGGAATACCCACAGAATCCTATCGCTCCCGGGAAGAAGGGGGTGGTGAAGGTGACTTACAATCCGCTCGGGCGTCCCGGAGGGTTCAACAAGACCGTGACTGTGAAGACTAACGGCAAGACCAAGCGGGTCTACCTCAAGGTAAAGGGTGTGGTCAATCCGAATAAGAAGCAATGAGAAAATCAAGCCTGAGGACCGGAGCATTTCTCTTCGGGGCGCTCCTTTCTGGCTTCTTTTCGCTGAATGCCGGGATACAGTGGATTGAGAAGAACCATGACTTCGGGCTGATGAAGGAGATTCTCGGTCCGCAGACCGGTGTTTCGCGCTTTGTCAACACCGGCAATACCCCGATATCGGTAATCGACGCCCGGCCCTCATGCGGATGTACCGGAGTTGAGTTTTCCGATGCAGAAACGGCTCCGGGCGACACTCTTTCCATAGCGTATACCTACGATCCGGCGGGACGTCCGGGCCGATTCGAGAAATCAATCAAAGTCTGGCTCAGTGACGGCACGGAGCAGGTGATAATGATCCGTGGCAATGTGCTGGGAGCACCTGAGTCGCTCGATATGTTTTACCCCGTGGAGGCAGGACCGCTCCGGCTCTCCGATTCAGTCATCATCGGCGGCAACGTAACCGACACGCGTACACCGGGATATTTTATAAAGGCGTACAACCAGACCACCGACACAATTCGTCCGCTGGCCACAAGCGAATCGCAGGCTCTCCGCATCGAGTGCTCCCAACAGAAGCTCGGGCCCGGCGATCTTGCCACGTTTGTGATATATTTCAAGGCCGGAGCTTTGGGCGAGTACGGCCCTGTGGAGCTTCCTGTATCGTTCGTCGCCGACAGTGCGAGCCCAGATGCCAGAAGCGTGACGGTGCCCCTGCGCGCCACAGTGCTTCCATCGGCAAAATCCTTGTCCGGCAAGGACCTTGCCAAGGCACCCCGCTGTTTTCCGGTCCCGGACCCGGTGGATCTCGGAATCATCCGGCATGATGCCGCCCAGCCCGTCGGGTTCGCTATCCTGAACGACGGCGGATCTCCCCTGCGGATAAGGAAGATATATTCGGACATAGTGGCAGTGAAATACAATCGTCTGCCCAAGGAGATAAAGCCGGACAAGAGCGTGCGTGTCAGTCTTGAACTCGACCTGCGCGATCTCCCTGCGGGTCCGTTCCGCATTCCCCTCAGAATCATAACAGACGACCCAGTGACACCGGTAAAGGAATTCACCGTTGCCGGCGAGATCCGATAATCCTCGGTGAAGGGGTCTTAATCATAACAAGAAATAAAGAAACAGCCTTATAATCATGGAACATCCGGAAAACGACAATGCTTATAAGGGACTCCAGGTGAATTCCGGAGTCTCCTCGCAACCGATAGTGAACCCGTACCGGCATAAGCGGGCCACGCGCCCCCGCCGTCTCACGGCCGCAGAATATGTGGAGGGTATCCTAAAGGGCGATGTCAGCGTGCTCGGCCGCGCCGTAACGCTCGTGGAGAGTACGGCCGAAGAACATCAGGCCATCGCTCAGGAAGTGATAGAGAAATGTCTCCCTTATTCAGGAAATTCGCGGCGTATCGGCATAACCGGCGTCCCCGGTGCCGGTAAGTCGACGTCGATCGATGTGTTCGGTCTGCATGTGCTCAGGGATGGCGGCAAGCTCGCCGTACTTGCCATCGACCCGAGCAGTGAGCGTACGCGCGGCTCCATCCTCGGCGACAAGACGCGAATGGAGAAACTCTCGCAGCATACCGATGCATTCATCCGTCCTTCCCCCTCCGCAGGCTCGCTCGGAGGCGTGGCCCGCAAGACTCGCGAGACCATAGTGCTCTGCGAGGCTGCAGGTTACAACAATATCTTCGTGGAAACCGTCGGAGTGGGTCAGAGCGAGACCGCGGTCCATTCCATGGTGGATTTCTTCCTGCTGATCCAGCTGGCCGGAACCGGTGACGAACTCCAGGGAATCAAGCGCGGAATCATGGAGATGGCGGACGGCATAGTCATCAACAAGGCGGACGGCGACAACATCGACCGCGCCAATCTCGCCGCGGCACAGTTCCGCAACGCCTTGCAGCTTTTCCCTCCCACACCGAGCCGATGGCGTCCCGAGGTAATCACCTACAGCGGTTATTTCGAACTTAATATCGACAAGGTATGGGATATGATAGACCGCTATTTCGAATATGTGAAAGAGACGGGTTACTTCCGTCAGAAGCGCAATGAGCAGGCTAAGTATTGGATGATAGAGACTATTGACGAGCAGTTGCGCCACGATTTCTACACCCGTCCTGAGATCCGCGCCCTCCTTGAGCAGAAAGAGCTGCGCGTCCTTAACAACGAGCAAAGCTCCTTCACCGCGGCCCATGAGGTACTCAGCCGCTACTACGATACCCTCCGCGGGAACAGATAATCCCGTCGCGGCCATTTTATCCGCGTCCGATAGTTTACGTCACTTGATCATATTCAGGGCGTTTCGATGCAGTCCGTCGAAGCGCCCTCGTTTTATCGGGGAATGCCGGAAGGTGGCGGAGAAGTCGCTTTTTTCCATTGAGAGGATATCAGACGGGGTTATGGCGAGGATTTCTTTGCGTGGGGCGAGCGCGGGAACAGTGCGGGCGCGGACTTTGCCGGCATTGTGGGGACATACGGCAAGACAGCGGTCACAACCGAAGAGCGGTGTCATCCCTCTGGTGGCGGCAGAAGAGAGCGCTTCTATGTGAACCGGGTCATTCCAGTCGCCACGGTGTTCTATGGTGAGATAGCTGAGACATCGGTTGCAGTCTATGGAGTTGCCGGAGAATGTGAGTGCGCCGGTGGGACAGGCTCGGCGGCAGGCTCCGCATGAGCCGCATCGGCGGATCCATTCCCTGTCGGGGACCAGCGGCAGGGTGGTGACGATTTCGGCGAGGAATACCATGCTGCCCGCTCCGGGGACTATCAGCGCGCCGTTGTCGCCGATAAAGCCGACTCCGGCCTTGCGTGCCCAATATCGTTCCAGTATTGGTGCGGAGTCGATGCATATCCGGTATCCCGCGTCTGTCGGGAAACTGTTCAGACACCGGTTCAGTAGGTCGCGCAGAACATCATGGTAATCGTCTCCAAGTGCGTATGACGCTACAGGAGAGTTTGGGGCGGTGTCTCCGCGATAATTGAAGGCAATGGAAATGATGGAGTTGGCTCCCTCAAGCAACAGGCGCGGATCGCGGCGTATCTGAGGATGGTTGCGCATATATTCCATTCCGGCGTGCCTTCCGCGTGACAGCCACTCCTCGAAAAGTTCCCATTCCCCGGGATCTACTTCGGCTGCTTTGGCAAAACCTACGGCGCAGGCACCGCCTTCAAGCAATATTTTCCTGATTTCCTCCTTCATTCACTTATCCGGACATCCTCGTTGCGCTCTACTGCCCGCTTTCGGTCATTTGCGACCGAAATCAGCCGGTACCTCCCCCCATCTGTCCGTGTCCCACTTACGGATCTTGACATCGTAGGAATGAGTGTTCAGCCAGGAGAGTGCCCGCTCCATCATCTGAAAGCTTTTTTCGGTCGACGCGTCGCGTTTGAGCTGGGTCTTCACCTTGCGGTTGCGCACCCATGACATTCCGGTGACCGAGTCCGAGTAAATGGTGTGCCGCTCGCCGAGATTCGCCATCAGGGCAAGCGCATGGACTATTGCGAGAAATTCACCGATGTTGTTGGTGGACTTTTCGAAGGGGCCGATACGGAAAATCTCGCGTCCCGTCATAAGTTCCACTCCACGGTATTCCATTCGTCCGGGATTACCGGCGCATGCGGCGTCCACGGCCCAGCCGTTCAGGTCGATTTCGGGAAACTGCATGTAGTCCGGCTTACCGGCTTCGGGAATGTTATGTCTCTGGGCGTTCAGGAGAAGTCCGCCGACATCGTTGCGGTCGCTGCGCGCAGTACCTTTCCGGAAAGCATCGGAGGCCTCTTGGGCGCTCGCATAACTCTTGAAGGAGGCTCCGGGGTAATCGTCCACCTGCTCCATGGCGTCGTTAAGGTCATCGTATACTCCGGGATGCCTTCCTGTCCAGACCACGTAATATTTCTTCGAATAGTTCATGCCGTGAAATCAGGAAGAAGTTTTACATGTTGACGACGTGTCGGCTTCGGGACGGTATTCGGGACGGAAGTCATAGTTTCTGCGGAGAGTATCGAACAGCTCCGGAGCGGCTTTGAGAGAGTCGCTGTCCGTTCCGGGGTCGTACGACGCCATGATTCCCTCGGCTGAAATGGCCTTGTGGGGCCGATAGGCGCCCTCCAGGCCGCTTTTGTCCACAACTATGCCCAATCCCTTTTCCAGGGCTTCGAGCGCCATTCTGGTGGCTCTCTGCTTTCCCTCGCGGGAATATCCGGCTATATGGAACGTACCGTAGTCTGTCAGCGAGAGCAACTCTTTGTTTACGATGGGTTCTCCCTCCCAGGTGTCGAGCACGGCCCGGATGCGTCCGGCGCGCAGTTCCTCGAGAAGAGCCCCGGAATCGACCACCGGACCGCGGGCGGCATTCACGAGCAGCGCGCCCGGCCGCATGCGGGCGAACATCGCCCTGTCCGCAAGGTGGAACGTCGGGTCTTCCCCTGTCCGAGTAAGCGGGGTGTGCAGTGTGACCGCGTCGCATTCGGCCATAAGCTTATCAATCGGCATGTAGTCATCTTCGATTCCGGCACGCTGACGGGGAGGGTCACTGACCACTACCCGTGTGCCGAGCAGACGTCCCCATTCGGCCACTATGCCGCCTACATTGCCGCATCCGACCACCCCCAAAGTGTGACGGACCGGGTCGAAACCTTCGCGCAGAAGTGCGCTCCAGACATACTGGGCCACGCCCGGTGCGTTGCAGCCCGGAGCGTTGTTGACCGAGATACCCCGCTCCGCGCACCACGGGATATCAATCTGGTCCATACCGATGGTAGCGGTGGCGATGAGGCGCACGCGGCTGTGGCCGAGAAGAGACTCGTTACAGAGAGTACGCGTTCGGATCACGATGGCATCCGCGTCGCGGACATTCTCGGGGGTGAATCCGAACTGGTCGACATAGAGCGTGTCGGCCACCGGTTCAAGCCGCCCCTTGATATAGGGGATATTGTCGTCGATGACTATTTTCATGGTCAGAAGAAGAATTGTATTTCTGTCATAATGAACGATGCGGCGTAGAGTGTGCAGAGGCCTGCGAGCCACCACGAGCGATGCCGTATGTTGTGGAGAGCAAAAATGTCGGAGAACTGGACAGCGGCGACCAGATAGAGAGTGCCGATGTATGCAGGCATGTTGTCGAAGTCAATGACTATGCAGACTGCGCAGAGCACTCCGAGGATATTGAAGCAGATGTTGTAGAGGCGTCGCTGCGAATTGCCGGCGTATAGTTTCACCGAGTTGTAGAGTCCGCCCACAAGAGCTCCGAGCGCTGTCGCGGCGCATGCCGTCAGACCGGCGAGCATGGACCGTTTCGCTTCTATGCCGGAAAACAGGCCGGATATATCAGGCATCGAAAAATCGGACAACGGTATGATTCCGAGACCGACTCCAACCCAATAAGGGGCGACCAGGCCGAGGATGAAAGCGATCGTCTCCTTGAAGCGCAGACATTTGAGGGAGGCTGCAATCGCGATATATGCCGGAATCATGAAAATGAAGGCATATTGCACCATCGTGCCCAGCGACAGGATGGTGGCTATGGCGAAGAGTTCCCGGGTGGCGTTCCGTTGCTTGAAGCATGTGAAGGCTATCGAGAGGATGGCTGTATTCGCGGCGAGAAGAATGGTGGATGAATTCAGAGTCCCCGCCACCCAGGGGCAGGAAAACGACATCACGGCCAGAAGTCCCGGAAGAGTCATGTCGTTTCCAGGAACAAACGCGTAATTCTTGTTGAGGATATAGATTGAGCCTGTGATTCCGAGCAGGAGCAGAAGGTTTATGGCCCATGAGAGCGGGGGCATGATATCCCATGCGCCAGGCGACGGCAGACACAGGCCGGCCTCGGTCTGTAATGGTATGGGCGCGCCCGCCAGAAAGGAGGTCGCGCTCATCAGGATTGCGGTGGCGATTGCGCCGGCGAATCCCTTCTTACCCATTGTGTCCCGGTTGCCCATCAATCTTCACTGTCGGAATAGTTCTTCTTTCGTGAGCGGAAATGAACCGGAGATATGATATGTTCCTTGTCGGCCGAAATTTTGGGTCCCTGCGGCTTGACGATTCTGGCGTCGCGTCCGGAACCTCTTCGGTCGTCACGGCGTTCATATTCCCGACGATTTCCTCTGTCATCTTCTCGGCGTTCTCCGCGCGGCTTGAAGTCGCGTCTCTCCTCGCGCGGTCCGTAGCTGCGCTTTTCTCCGCCTGGCTTGAAGTCGTGCCTCTCCTCGCGCGGTCCGTAGCTGCGGCGTTCCTCTCGCGGCTTGAAGTCGCGTCTGTCATCCCGGGGACCGTAGCTGCGGCTTTCCGGGCGCTCATCGCGTCTGAAGGTTTTTTTCTTGTCGTAGCGACGTTCTTTCTGATGGCCGCCGAATTTTTTTGTCTCGCCGCGCCATTCGTCGTCGGAAATGCGCTTCATCTTCCGGGGACGACGGTTCTCCTCCTCTTCTTCCTCATAAAAGTTGACTTTTCCGCCTGCGGCGCGGAAATCGTTGTAGGCACCGTCGAAAAGCACGAACTCGCGCAGCGAGCACTCGATGCTGCCGTTGAGCAAAGGAATTTTCAACGACGGCTTGAGCCCGATGTTGGAGAAGTCATCGTTGTCCGGCCCTATTATCCATGCGTTCCATCCCTTGAAATTCTGTTTGAGGCATGTCCCTATTCCTCGGAAAAGTTCCACCATGTCGTCGGGACGCAGTCTGCGCCCGTAAGGTGGATTCATCACGAGGACGCCATTGTCGGGATTTTCGGTCCAGTCCGCCATGGGGCGGCATGTGAGCTCCACCATATTGTCGACCTGTGCGGCCTTGATGTTGCGACGGGCTATCGCCACGGCATCCGGATCGATGTCGCCGCCGTAGATCCTGAATGCGAATTCACGTTCGCCGCTGTCATCGTTATAGAGTTCCTCGAATAAGTCTTTGTCGAAATCGGGCCATTTCTCGAACGCGAAGCTCTGACGGAAAATACCAGGGTTGATGTTTGATGCGATAAGTGCGGCTTCTACAAGGAAAGTGCCCGAACCGCACATGGGGTCGGCAAAGTCGCAGTCACCCCTCCAGCCTGTCTTCATGATTATTCCGGCGGCGAGCACCTCGTTGAGGGGCGCTTCGGTCTGTTCCTGGCGATAACCCCGGCGGGAAAGAGGCTCCCCGCTCGAGTCCAGGGAGATGGTGACGCGGTCGTGATCTATATGGACGTTGAAGAGCAGGTCGGCACCAGCCACGCATATAGAGGGACGACGCCCCTCGGTGTCATTGAAATGGTCCACGATGCCATCCTTGACTCTATATGTTACGAATTTGGAATGGGTGAAATCCTCGCTGTTCACCGTCGAGTCTATGGCGAATGTGGTGTCGGGAGTCATGTATTTCCGCCAGTCGATCTCGCGGACTATATCGTAGAGTTCGTCGGGATCATGAGCGGTGAACTTCTCGATGGGCTTGAGAATCCTGAGGGCCGTGCGGCAACACAGATTGGCTTTGTACATCATTTCGAGATCCCCCTCGAAGCTGACCATGCGGCGTCCCATCTCCACGTTTTCCGCGCCGAGAGAAATAAGCTCGTCGCGGAGCACATCCTCAAGGCCCTGGAAGGTCTTGGCAACCATTGAAAATTTATTTTCCATCTTGCAGGTGTTCTGTCTTACTTGCGGATATTGGTATGTTGTTCTGGTTTTTAAAACGAAATTGTTGTTCCTCCGTTTGTGTCATCGGGTTTGGATGCCGGCTTCTCCGGCTCGGCGGAGTCGAGTTGTTCGATCTGTTGGTTGAAACGGATATCCCGGTTATATGCGGGAACCCTCTCGAGCAACATGATTGTCTCATGGTCATCGAATTGAGAAGGCTTCAGCACCACGTACTTCTGCTTCATCGCAGCCATTTTCCATTCCTTGACTTTCTCGCGGCCGTAGACGGCTGCGATATCCTCCGGCGTTACGGTCGGAGTTCCATCTTCCTTACTCGAGTCTTTGTCCCGCTCCGTAGCGGGGCTGCCTGGAAAGTCGATCACCCCTTTCTTGTTTTTCTCATCCTTCTCGCGGATGGTCACGTCAAAGCCTGATGCGAGAATCGTGACTTTTATCCTGTCTTCCAGCGAGGGATCGTCGCCAATACCCCACTTCACTTCGATTGTGGGAGGAAGTTTCGATGTGAGAAAATTGTGGATTTCGGCCATCTCCCTGGACTTGATCGGATTTTTCGAATCCTTGGAGCACATGAACTTGATAAGAAGCCTTTTGGAGGAATATATGTCATGGGCCTTCATAAGCGGAGAGTGCAGCGCGTTCTGGATGGCATTGGTCACGCGGTTCTCGCCCTCGCCGGTGGCAGTGGCAATGATGGCCGAACCGCTGTCCTTGAGAGTGGTCTTCACGTCCTGGAAGTCGACGTTGACATAGCATGGTTCGGAAATTATTTCCGAGATACTCCGTGCGGCGTTGGCCAGGGTGTCGTCGGCTTTGCTGAAGGCGTTGAAGAAGTTATAGTCCTCGTACAGTTCGATAAGGTTCTCGTTGTTGATTATGAGAAGCGCGTCGACGTGCTTTCTCATTTCGGCAGCGCCTTCGAGAGCCATGAGAATCTTCTTGTCGCCCTCGAATTTGAACGGTACCGTCACGATCCCGATGGTGAGCATGCCGCATTCCTTGGCGATCTGGGCCACCACCGGAGCCGCGCCCGTTCCGGTGCCTCCGCCCATTCCGGCAGTGATGAATACCATTTCGGTCTCGTCGTCGAAAATAGCGCGTATGTCGTCGACACTCGCTTCGGCACACTGTCTGCCCACTGCCGGCTTGTTGCCTGCCCCGCGTCCTTTGGTCACCTCTTTGCCAAGAAGCAACTGGTTGGGTACCGGCGACATGTTGAGTGCCTGACGGTCCGTGTTGCACACCACGAAATTGATGTGTGGTATCTTCTGCTTGAACATGTAGTTGACGGCATTGCCTCCTCCGCCTCCGATGCCGATCACTTTTATGATCGCGCCGTCATCGGTTGCCACAAAGCTTGAACCGTCGGTTATGTCGTTGTTATATATGTCGTTGTCCATCTTGTCACAGTTTGAGAGTCATCGCTTCAGATTATGTCGGAGTTGTCCTCCACGTCGCCGGTGACCATTCCGTATAGTTTTTCTTTAAGTTTTCCGAAGAGCGACGGACCCTTGGGCTTCTGCCTGTGCTCGGTTTTTTCCGGTGTTGTGCCGGTCGGTTCGTTACCCGTTCCGGTTGCGGGCAGATCCTCGTTGCCGGGGGTCTCGAGGCATTCGGTTTCGGTGTTCATGGCTCCGGAATAAAGCACACTTGCCACCTCTACCATCTCCGAAAGGGGAGACTTTGTCTCTTCTATGGAAATGTATGATGGCAACTGGCCGCGTCTTACCGGCAGACCCGTATGCTGTTCAAGCAGCTCGATCATGCCGTTGAGTTTCGAGCCGCCTCCTATCATCACGAGACCTCGCGGCAATGAACTTTCCTTGAGACCGGCGTATGTGATCTGCTCCATCACGTTGACCACAATTTCTTCGGCGCGCGCGACAATGAGGTTTGACACGTCCTGCATCTTGACTCCGTTCATGTTGAGGGTGGACGCAGTCTCGCGGGCTATGGCGTTGCCGACGGAAATCTTGATTTCCTCCGCCTTGTCCTCAAGGAAGTTGAGGGTAGCGACATCGTTGGTGATATGCCGGCCGCCAAGAGGCAGCGTGGCGAAATAGACCAGATGTCCCTCCTTGTAGATGGAGACGGTGGTTGTCTCTGCTCCCATGTCGACGAGCATGCAGCCGAGCCTCTTCTCCTCGGGAGTAAGTATCACCTGGGCGGTGGATAGAGCCGTCACCACATATCCGCTGACATCCACGCCGATTTTGTCGGATATGGTTCGCTCGAGATTCTTGCGTATTTCCGGGCGGCACACTATCAGGTCGAAAGTGGCGCTGATGCTGTTCCCTATCGTACCCTTTGGGGACGCTGTCTCCATCTTTCCCACCACATAGACTCTCGGCACGGCGTCGACCACCTCCAGCGAGCTGTCGATGGCAGTGGAGAGAGCCTGATTCTTGAGGCGTTCGATTATCTCCTCGGTGATTTCCGTGTCATCGGGAAGATTGATAGACACTTCAGTGCTGATGCTGCGCAGGGAACGGCCCGAAAGACCCACGAAGAGTCCCGTGATTTCGCGGGGGGCCACCGAAGGCTTTCGCTCAAGACGCTCGATTATGCGCGCGATTCTCATTGAGGTCTCTTCGGGATTCTTGATGATGCCGTACCGCACGCTCTCGCTGTTCTTCTCCTGTTCGGAGGCGATGATATCTAGTTGACCGGCGCCGCGTGTCTTGCCGACTACGGCTATTATCTTGGAGCTGCTTATCTCGATTGCAGCGACATATCTCTCTTTTTTCATATCTTCAATCCTCTGGGGGAGTATTAGGCTTTGTGTTTGCGGTGGAATCTTCGCCGTCAGCGCGTCGCGCCGGCTCATGTCGGGCATCCTCGAACGATGTCTCGGGAAGGGTAGCCTCCTCCGGGTCAGTCTCCTCGATATACTCCTCCCCATGGTTCAGGCGCGTCTTGTCACGCCTGGTGGCCACTATCTGATTGCGGAATTTCACCGATACGGTGTCGTATTCCTGCCATCCCTTGTAGGGCATGACTTTGCGGTAGAAAAGCGACAGGGCACGGCTCTTCTCATTCATGTCGGAAGTGTCTCCCATGTTGACAACATGTCCGAAGATTCGCGGGACGATGATGAGGTTTCTTGAGTCGCGGGCCACCACCATGCTTGTCAGGTCCTTGAGAAAGGGGTCTTTCTCTATGTGGCGTATAAGAGGAAGCACAGCCGTCGGAGGGAATTCCCGCGAGAAGGAGCCGGTCACCACCGGAACGTCCGTGAAGAATTCAGGGCTGGAGGTGATGTGCTTGCCGTCTTTGTTTATGTAGTAGGAATTGTCGCCGACAAACACTCTCATCACCGGAACAAGAGGTCTCACCTTCACTTTCAGAATTCCTCCGGAAGAGATCATACAGTTGACGCTCTCGAAGTTGCTGAGACCTCCGAGGTATTTCTCGATGCTGTGTGTGTTGATGGTGCTCAGCGCCGCGCCCTTGATTTTACCGGGATACCTGCGGAGTTCCTCCTGCAGTCCTCTGGTGACGATGTCGTTCATGCGCGACTCGCCCGTAACCTCCACCTCGATGCCGGTGCACACATGGCGTGCCGCCTCGTGCCGCGCCCACACGGTCATTGCCGTGGCGTAGGCTGTCAGAAGCACCAGAACGGTCCATTTTGCTATTGTGTGTCCTCTTTTCATCAGCGTCAGGCGGTTGTCCTCAGGACAGAATGTCACGGATCTCGGGAAGGAGCCTGTCGATGTCGGCGGCCCCGAGAGTCATTAAAACTTCAAAGTTACTATTTTTTATCAGATTCAGCAAATCTTTTCGCTCGCAGAATGTTTTTTCGGCATTTTTAACTTTGTCGAGGATAGTCATGGAGCTGATTCCCGGGATGGGAAGCTCTCGTGCAGGATAAATCTCAGGCATGATCACATGGTCGGCTTCCGACAGGGCGTCGGCGAATTCAGGAGCGAAATCCCGGGTTCTTGTGTAGAGGTGCGGCTGAAATATCACAGTGAGCCGCTTGCCAGGATAGAGTTTCTTGACGGAACGGATCGAGGCCCGCACTTCGTTGGGGCTGTGGGCATAGTCATCGATGAGTATGGCGCTCCCCTTTTTCTGCGTTCCGTCAAGCCATATCTCGAACCGGCGCCTGGCTCCGCGGAACTCCGCGAGCCCTCGGCGCACCTCCTGCTCGCCGGCACCGGCCATGATTGCGGCGGCGGCGGCGGCCACGTCGTTGTCCACGTTTATCTCGACCGGAACTCCTGGACTCAGATTCTCAATGCGCAGTCCGTCGGGACCTGCAAGCGTGAAGGTGATCTTACCCTCTCCGAAGCGTACATCCTCGGCGTGCCAGTCTCCCTCGGGGCCTCCGCTGTAGGTGGATATGCTTACTCCTTCCGCGACACGTGGGTCCAGTTTGAGTCCCGTGTGCATCAGTAGCCGCCCCCCTGGCCGGATAAGCGAGGTGAATACTGCGAATCCTTCGAGATAGCCGGCCTCGTCCCCATATATGTCGAGGTGGTCCGGGTCTGTGGATGTCACGACGGCTATCCAGGGATGCAGACGGTGGAAGGAGCGGTCGTATTCATCGGCCTCTATCACAGAGATACGTGATTTCTCGTCAAGCACAAGGTTGCTGTCGGTGTTCCGCAATATTCCTCCCAGGAATGCGGTGCATCCTCCGGGAGTGTCCCGCAGGATATTGGCTATCATGGAGCTTGTGGTGGTCTTTCCGTGCGATCCGGCCACGCAGATGGCGTCGGTGTCGCGGGTGATGCGTCCCAGCAGTTCGGCTCTTTTCACCACTTCGAATCCGTTGTCGCGGAAGTATTGGAGTATAGGATTGGATTCAGGCACGGCAGGAGTGTAGACCACAAGGGTTTCCGCAGGGTTCCGGAATCCGGCTGGAATCTCTGTCTCGTCGGCCTTGAAGGTAAGGAGCGCCCCTTCCCGCTTGAGCTCATCGGTGAGTTGCGAGGGAGTGCGGTCATATCCTGCCACGGCCACACCGTGACGCATATAGTATCTCACAAGATTGGCCATTCCGATACCGCCGGCCCCGACAAAGTATATGTTCATCTTATTTTCGTCTGTCTAAAATTTTAATAACTTCGTCCACAATCCGCTGGTCGGACTCGCGGAGGGCGAGACGGGAGATTGCGGAACTCATGGATTCCAGAGTCCGCCTGTCGGCCATGGTTCGCACGGCGGTGTCCACCAGCGAGCCGCGGGCGTCGGCATCGGTAATCAGAACGGCGGCTCCGACATCCGAAAGGGCGCGGGCGTTTTTGGTCTGGTGATCTTCGGCCACGTTGGGCGACGGCACAAGGATGCAGGGCTTGCCGAGCAGTTCGAGTTCGCTGATGGAGCCTGCGCCTGCCCTCGACACCACAAGGTCGGCTGCTGCGTATGCCGAGGCCATGTCGGTGATGAAAGGTGTCACCACAACTCCCCTCTTTCCTTTTGCCGCGCATGGTCCGCGGTCACCGAAGTTCTTGCCTGTCTGCCAGATGAGCTGAAATCCGGCATTGAGTATTTTTTCCAGTCCCCCCTCGAAGCTCTCATTGATGGTAAGCGCGCCGAGGCTTCCGCCGACAACGAGCAATGTCGGTTTGTCGGGATTCAGTCCGAAACTCTCGATGGCGGCGTTGCGGTCGCGGCTTTTGTCGGTGAGACTTGTCCGCACCGGGTTGCCGGTCTTCACGATTTTGTCGGCTGGGAAAAATCGCTCCATACCGTCGTAGGCCACGCAGATTCGGTCGGCTTTCTCCGCAAGCAGTTTGTTGGTGACTCCGGCATAGGAATTCTGTTCCTGGATGAGGGTGGGGATGCCGGCCCGCTGCGCGGCCTTGAGCGTCGGCCCGGAGCAGTAACCCCCCACCCCTATGGCTATGTCGGGCTTGAAATCCTTTACTATGGCGCGGGCCATCGACAGGCTTTTGCGGAGCTTGAGAAGAACCCCTGCATTGCGCCATATACGTCTGCGGTCAAATCCTGCCACCGGAAGGCCTTTTATCTCGTAGCCCGCCGCCGGCACCCGTTCCATCTCCATCCTGTCCTCGGCTCCCACAAAGAGAATCTCCGCTTCAAGGCGGCTCTTAAGTGCTCCGGCTATCGAGAGGGCCGGAAAGATGTGTCCTCCGGTTCCCCCTCCGCTTATCAGTATTCTGTATTTTCTTTTTTCCATTGCTGCTTGGCTGATGACCGGTCCGATGTGACGGACCGGGCTATTGTTGGTCTGCTGAATAGTTGGCGGCCTGCATGTCGTCGGGCAGCGCGTTCATTTCGGCGCTGATTTCCTTCTTGTTGCCGGAATGTGCCGCGAACCGGCTGACGGAAAGCATGATGCCGAGCGCCGCCGACATCACTATCACCGATGTTCCTCCTTTCGAGATGAATGGCAGCGGCTGTCCCGATACCGGGAAGACTCCGGTGACAATCGCCATGTGGACAAGGGCCTGGAAGACAATCATGACAGCGCATCCCATGATGAGGAATGCCGGGAAGGCCCGCGAGCACATGTAGGCTATGCGTCCGGCCCGCGCCACAAGGAGAAGATAGAGCAGAAGCACGAGTGCCCCTCCGATGAAGCCGGTGTCCTCGACGATGATGGAATAGATGTAGTCGGAAAATGCGAGAGGAAGTCTTGCGCTTTCCCGGGAATTGCCGGGGCCCTGTCCTACCATTCCGCCGTTGGCCTGCGCGAATTTGGCGAAAACCACCTGTCGGTTCTCGTCGGTGATCGGGTCATCCGGGTTGACTCCGGCTATAAACCTGTTGATACGTTCTTTCCAGGTTCCGCTTCGTTTCAGATTTCCCCCGGAAGTCTCGGCTTCGATCCCGGTCTGTACCTGGGATATGGCTCCGTTTGCTGCAGAGGCTACCATGGCGGTCTGCATAGGCTCTACATTGTCGAAGTCGGCCGTGCTCGGGGCTATTTCCTTAAATCCCATCAGAAGCACCACTGCAAGACCGTACGCCAGCATTACCATTCCGAATTTCTTCCACTGGATTCCTCCGATGAGCATCATGCAGATGCTCACCACCATAAGCAGAAGCGTATTGGTCAGTCCGTTGGTTACAAGGCATGCGGCAAACACCAGCACGACCACGGCCGATGTCACGACGCCCTTGTTGCTGACACCGCCGGGAGTCTGCGTCTTGCCGTAGATGGAGGCGAGCAGACAGACCACGGCGAGTTTGGCGATTTCCGCGGGCTGGATGGTGACGCCGGCCACCCGGATGGCGCGCTGGGCTCCGTTGATGCTCTCTCCGAAGAGTGTCGACAGCAGAACCAGTCCCAGCGAGAATAGCGCGAAGACCCATGCGAACCTGTTGATTACCATGTATGGTGTTCTCTGTAGCCAGAGCACTATTCCGAGGCCTATTCCAAGGAATATGACATGGCGGATGAGGGGCATGTAGACATTGTCGCCGTGAACTTCGGTGCTGGAGGCACTGAAGAGTTCCACCACGCTTATGAGAAGCAGCATGATGTAGATTCCCCAGATGTATGGGTCTGGGCGGCTCGCGCGGCGCATTGATTTGGTGCTCATCTTGCGGGTACCGGATACAGCCGGAGAGGATGCAGTGGTTGCTGCGGATGAGGACGATGTGTTCCGGCGGGAACTGGTGTCTCCGTCGACAGGTCTCCCGTCGACGGTCTCCCGGATTTCTATTCTTTCGAGGATATCGTTTTCCTTCATTGGCAATTGTTTCAGTCTTTTCCGATGGTGCGGTCGCGGAGTATTCTCACCTGCTGCTTGAACTGACGGCCGCGGTCCTCGTAACTTGAGAAGAGGTCGAAGCTGGCGCAGCAGGGCGACAGCAGGACGGTGTCGCCGTCGGAGGCGAGCATGGCGCAGGCCTCCATGGCTTCTGATATTGAATGGGTATCGCGGATTTCAGGCACTTTCCCTGAAAAAAAGTCCATCAGCTTGGCGTTATCCTTGCCCATGCATACGACAGCCTTCACCTTATCGCGGACGAGCGGCTCTATTTCGGTATAATCGTTTCCTTTGTCCTTGCCGCCGAGGATCAGCACGGTGGGTCCGGTCATGCTTTCGAGAGCATACCAGGTGGAGTTGACGTTGGTGGCCTTGGAGTCGTTGACATAGCGGACTCCGGCGATGGTGTCCACGTATTCGAGGCGGTGCTCCACTGCCTCGAAGTTCTCGAGGGCATGGCGGATATCCTCCTTGCGGATGTTGAGGATGGATGCGGAGAGGCCGGCGGCCATGGAGTTGTATAGGTTGTGGAGGCCAGGAAGGGCGAGTCTGTCGCGCGGTATGTCCCAGACTTCGCGCGGAGTCACGAATCTCACGATGCCGTCGTCTACGTATGCCGCGTTGCCATCTTCCTGTAATTCGCTGAAAGGAAGCTGCATGGCCTCGGTCTGAACCTGCTCCAGCTGTTGCTTTATCACGGGGTCGTCTTTCCAGTAAATGAACCAGTCATCACCGGTCTGGTTCCGGAGAATACGGAATTTTGCCGCCGCATAGTTTTCCATCTTGTTGTCATAGCGGTCTAGATGATCCGGGGTGATGTTCATTATGACGGCGATGTCGGCCTTGAAATCATACATGTTCTCGAGCTGGAAGCTGGAGAGCTCTATCACGTAGTAATCATGGTCGGCGCGTGCCACCTGATAGGCGAGGCTGCGTCCCACGTTGCCGGCGAGTCCCACATTCAGCCCTGCCTCCTTGAGGATGTGGTAGGTAAGCAGGGTAGTGGTGGTTTTGCCGTTGCTCCCCGTGATGCACACCATTTTTGCGTCGGTGTATCGCGCTGCGAACTCAATTTCGGAAATGACGGGAATCCCTTTCTCCATGATTTTACGGACAATAGGGGAGCAGGGCGGTATTCCGGGGCTTTTCACCACAACGTCGGCTTCGAGGATACGCTCCTCTGTGTGGTGTCCGGTCTCGTATTCGATTCCTTCGGAGTCGAGTATTTCGCGGTAATGGTCGCTGATGTCTCCCATGTCGCTTAGAAACACCTGCATTCCCTTGGTCTTGCCGAGGACGGCCGCTCCAACGCCGCTTTCGCCCCCTCCGAGCACTGTCAGTATCTCTTTCTTATCGTTCATCTTTCTATGTCGATGTTTTATGTCGGTCAGATCATCTTATCTTCAGCGTCACGAATGTGAGCGCGGCCAGCAGGATGCTGACAATCCAGAATCGCACCACAATCTTGGACTCCGGAATGGGATTGACCGGAAAATTCCATTTTACGTTTGCTCCGGGTACCGCCGCTTTCTGGAAGTGATGGTGGAGGGGTGTCATCTTGAATATGCGGCGCCCCTCGCCGAAGCGTTTTTTAGTGTATTTGAAGTATGCCACCTGCATCATCACCGAGAGGTCCTCGAGGAAGAATACCAGGCAGAGCAGAGGAATCAGCAGCTCCTTGCGGATAAGGATGGCGAATACTGCCAGAATGCCGCCGAGCGTGAGGCTGCCGGTGTCACCCATGAATACCTGCGCAGGGAAAGCATTGTACCACAGAAAACCGACCAGCGCCCCGATGAAAGCCGATGCGTAGATCACCATCTCCTCGGAACCAGGGATATACATGATGTTGAGATAACTCGAATATATCACGTTTCCTCCTAAATATGCCATTATGAGGAGGGCTATTCCGATAATCGCCGATGTTCCGGCGCAGAGTCCGTCGAGTCCGTCTGTGAGGTTGGCGCCGTTGCTCACGGCCGCCACCACGATGATCACCACGAGCACGAACGCGAGCCAGCCGAGTGTCTCGGCCGCCTGTTTGTTGTCGACCCATGAAGTGAGCCACTGATAATTGAAGTTGTTGTTCTTCACGAACGGAATGGTGGTCTGCGGCGACTTTATCTGTTCGTTCGACATCACTATCTCCGTGCTGTGGTCAGGCCCGCGCATCACCTCGGTGTTTTCGCTCATGACTATGGAAGGGGAGAGCCACATGGTAATTCCCACCACCAGTCCGAGTCCTACCTGTCCGATAACTTTGTATTTTCCTTTCAGGCCGTCCTTGTTGTGGTATTTGAGCTTGCGGTAGTCGTCGAGAAATCCGATACATCCCATCCATATCGTGGCTACAATCATCAGCAACAGGTAGATGTTGCGGAGGTTACCTATGAGCAACAGCGGCAGGAGAATGGAGATGATGATGATGACGCCTCCCATGGTGGGGGTGCCTTTTTTCTGCATCTGGCCCTCAAGACCGAGATTGCGAACCTCTTCACCGACCTGCATCCGCTGCAGTCGCCGGATGATTCTCTGTCCGAACACCAGGGCGATCAGCAGCGAGATTGCGAAAGTGAGCCCGGCCCGGAAGGAGATGTATCCCAGCAGGTGTTTTCCGGGGAAATCCCACCCGGAACCGAATTGTTCGTATAGCCAGTAGATCATAGCTGTGCAAGTGCCTCCTGCACCTCTTCGCGGTCATCGAAATGGTGGCGCACTCCCTTCACCTCCTGATAAGGCTCATGTCCCTTTCCGGCAACGAGCACTACGGAGCCGGGACGCGCCATCATGATTGCGGTACGGATGGCCTCGCGGCGGTCGGTGATGCAGAGGGTGCGGCGCATCTCCTCGGCCGATAGTCCCTCCTTCATCTCGTCGATGATAGCCGAGGGCTCCTCATCGCGCGGGTTGTCGCTGGTGAGGATGAGACGGTCGCTGCGGCATGCGGCCTCGCGCGCCATGATCGGGCGCTTGCCGTGGTCGCGGTTGCCGCCGGCTCCAACAACGGTGGTTATCTCGCCGTCGTTGCCCACCACCTCGCGGATGGTGTCGAGCACGTTGACAAGCGCGTCGGGGGTGTGGGCGTAGTCCACAATCGCCGTCACGCCTTTCTCAGACCGGAATGTCTGGAAGCGGCCCGCTACGGGCACAAGTCTGCTCATGTTCACTTCCACCTCCTCGCGTGGCCAGCCGATCAGGAGACTCGCGCCGTAGACCGCCGTGAGGTTGTAGGCGTTGAAACGCCCGGTGAAATTCACCTCAACTTCGCGACCGTTCAGCATCAGCAGCGTGCCGTCAAGGCGTGTCTCAAGTATCTTGCAGCGGAAATCGGCATCGGCACGCAACGAATATGTGTGGACTTTGGCGCGGGTGTTCTGGGTCATGTATAGCCCCGCCTTGTCATCGGTGTTCACAAGGGCGAATGCGTCCTCCGGAAGGGTGTCGAAGAACATTTTCTTGGCGTTGCGGTAATTATCCACCGTGTGATGGTAGTCGAGGTGGTCACGGGTGAGATTGGAGAATACGCCGCCGGCAAATTTCAGTCCCGCTATGCGGCGCTGCTGGGCTGCATGGCTCGAAACTTCCATGAAGGCATAGTCGCAGCCGGCCGACACCATTTCGGAGAGAAGCTCGTTGAGGGTAAGAGGATCGGGAGTGGTGTGTGTGGTCGGTATGGCACGGTCCTGGATATAGTTGCACACCGTCGACAAAAGGCCGGCCTTGTAGCCCTCGAGTTTTGCCATCTCGTAGAGTAGGGTGGCGGTGGTGGTCTTGCCGTTGGTGCCCGTCACGCCCACGAGCCGAAGTTGCGACGAGGGGTGTCCGTACCAGGCCGAGGCGAGGCGACCCAGGGCCTCCGCGCTGTCCGCCACGCGGATATAGGTGATTCCTTTCTCTATGGATGCCGGAAGGTCTTCGCAGACTATGGCGGCAACATGTGCGCTCGCCACTACCGGGATATAGCGGTGTCCGTCGGTGGTGACACCGCGGACTGCCACAAACATTCCTCCCTTGCCGACTTTTCTGGAGTCGCTCTGGAGGCTTTCGATATTTTTGTCGGTCTCTCCGATTACTTCGAGGGGCTTGATCTCCTCAAGAAGGCGGGAAAGTTTGATTGTCATATTTCAGATATTTTATAGTCGTTGGAATTTTCAGATTCAAAATCATGTCCGGGTGGCGTGGTCATATCCGGAGCCTCAGTATGATGGTTTCACCTTTTTTCAGTGGGGTGCCGGGGGGCAGCGACTGGCCCACCACGTGTCCGGTGCCGGATATTCTCACGTTGAGGCCGCGCTGTTCGAGGATCCTGAGGGCCGAGGGGGCGTCGTATCCGATCACTGAGGGAACGGTATCTGCCGCGCCCGGCGTGACCGTCTTGGCGCGGCGCACGGAGGATGCGCCTATCGCCTTGGCCACTTCGGAGTGGCTGGTGGCGGTAGAGGCCGCGAGCACCGGTCGTGAGCTGGATTTAGCAGCCGTGTAGGTCGATACGTTGCGGAGCATACCGCGCGAATACATTTTGATGGCCATGTTTTTCAGCACCTGACCCGAGGTGCGGTTGGCGGAGCTGCCGGCTTTGCCGAGCACAAGGACTATACAGCTGTACTGCGGGTTCTCGTAAGGAAAGAATCCCGCAAAGGCATAACGGCGCTTGGCATGGTTGTATACCCCGTGTTCCACGGGATAGGCGGTTCCTGTCTTGCCGGCTATTTCCACGCGGTCATCGCGCACGAGGCGCGCTGTACCGTGCTCTCCCCAGACCACTTCGCGGATGCATTCCCTGACCATGCGGGCTGTGCGCGGCGAGCAGATGCTGTCGCGGATGTTGCGCACACGCAGCACGGAGTCCCTGCCGTCTTCATCGATAAGGCTCTTCACTAGATGCGGCCGGACATACACGCCGTTGTTGGCGATGGCGTTGTAGACCGAGAGCGTGAAGAGGGGAGGAAGCTCTGTATTGTAGCCGTATGCCTGGCGGGCAAGGTCGAGATGGCGCGCTGTCATGGTGATGTTGTTTCCCCGGGAGTCGGTAGGAGTGAGGCGCTTGATGCGCGGGGTGCATTCGCCGGCGATACCGGTGTGCATAGGCTCGAAGAAACCGAGCCCCGCGAGACGCTCCCACCATTTTTCAGGGTCCTGGGCGTATCCTCTGAATATCACTCTGGCTATGCCGGGGTTGGATGACTGCTCTATCACCTGCTTCATGTTTTTCGGTCCGCTCCCGTGGGGATCGTTGGTGCGTTGGAAAGGGGAGCAGTCCACCATGTCGTTGACCGATTTTACGAGCTTGTCCTCGAAGGCGATCATGAGCGAGATCGGTTTCATCACCGAACCGGGCTCGAAGGGGAGGACCGCGCGGTTGAGCGCCTCGCCGTAGGAGCCGTCGTCGAGCAACTCGATGTTGGATATAGCCTTGATTTCTCCGGAGGCCACCTCCATGAGCACGGCGGTGCCCCATTCGGCATCGGCCTCCTCGCAGACTTTCTGGAGCTCATCCTCAAGCATTTCCTGAAGATCGATGTTGATGGTGGTGTGGATGTCGTATCCCCGCCGGGGCGGGGTGGTCACCCAGTTGGATATTCCGCTGGTCATGGCCACGCGCTTGGCGAGGCCCGGTTTGCCGTAGAGAAGCGAGTCGAGCGCCATTTCCAGACCGGAATAGCCGTGGATCTCACGCGTCTTCTGGTTCTCGTTGACACGGCCGATGCTGCGGTAGGCCATTTTGCCGTATGGGTAGATGCGGACGTTGCGGTTCTGACGGTAAAGGGGATTGCGAGTGCCGCGTCCGTTGAAATCCTTGAGATAGGGGAATCCCTTTATGCGCTCGAAGTCCTCGAGTGTCTTGTTGCGGGCCAGACGGAGGGCGCGGTTGCGCCGCTCGGGCTGCTTCTCGAATTCCTTCTTGAGTTTCGCGTGCCATGAGTATTTCCGGAATGTGTCGGGATGCTGATGCAGATCTTTGACACGCGGATAGTATGTGTCGAGGGAGTCGGCCAGCGAGTCGATTTTGTTCCATGGAATGCCCCGGTTCTTGCGTATGTGGGAATTAACCTTTTCGTGGCGCAGGTCGATCTTGATGTCGTAGACCTTGAGGTTGCATGCGAGGATGTTGCCGTTGTCAGCGAGGATGTTGCCGCGTTCGGGCGCGATGGTGTCTACGCGCGACAGCTCCTCTTTGGCACGGCGGTTCCAGTCCGATGCCTCGATCACCGTGGTACTGAACAGCTTTCCGAGCACGATGATGCCGAAAAACACGAACAGCACGGTAATGACTCCGTATCGTATCAGAATATGTCGTTTGTTGTTTCCTGCCATAGCCGGTTGTTATGAATTTGTCGCTTTTGCCGTCGGTGGGGTTTGCGTTCAGTTGTCGGTGATTTCGTATGGAGGCTGCTCCTGAAATTCAAGCGCGAGTCCTTTTTCATGAACCAGTCTCTTCATCTCGGTTTCGCGGATGAGCGACATGTAGAGGGATTTCTCCTGCAGCTTGCGGCTTTCGGCTCTCTGCAGTTCGGTGGTGAGTGATTTTATTTTAGACATCTTTGTCTTTGTCTCATACCGAAGACCGATCATGGCGATGACTGCCACTGTTATCAACAGCAGCAGCCAGGCGTTTTTCTTGAAGAATTCTATCGAGATGGAGCGTCCGGCACGGAGTTCCTCGACCCATGAGAAATTATGCCTGTTGTTTTTCTTGTCGTTATCTTGTTTACTTTTTTTGTTCGCCATTGCAGTCACAAAAGTTCCGCGACGCGTAGTTTGGCGCTACGCGCTCTCGGATTCCGTTCTACTTCTTCTTCGGATGGAACGACCGGGGATCGGTTCACCTGTTTCCAGGGAGTCGAGACCCTTCCGTAGAAATCCTTGTCCACAATTCCTTCGACATTTCCGCTGCGGATGAAGTTTTTCACCATGCGGTCTTCGATCGAATGATATGTGATCACTGCGAGTCTGCCGCCGGGGCGCAGTACTTCGGCGGCCTGCCCGAGGAGAGCCTTGAGTGCTCCCATCTCGTCGTTGACTTCGATGCGGAGAGCCTGGAACACCTGGGCGAGGTCTTTTTTCTCCCTTTGGGGCGAGATGGCTTTGCGGGCGGCCTCGACGAGCCGGAACGTGGTGTCGACCGGTGCCTCGGCACGTGCCCTGATGATTGCGGAGGTCAGCGCGCGTGGATTTTTCAGGTCGGTGTAGGTACGGAACAGCCGGGACAGTTCCTCCTCAGGGTAATCGGCGAGGATGTCGGCCGCAGTCTTGCCGCCGTTGCGGTTCATGCGCATGTCAAGGGGTGCGTCGCTGCGGAATGAGAAACCTCGGTCGGCCGTGTCGAAATGATGGAAGGACACTCCCAGGTCGGCCAGAATGCCGTCGACATGCTCTGCGCCGTGGTATCTCATGAAATTGGAAATATAACGGAAGTCGGAATGTACAAATGTAAATCGGGAGTCGGCAGGTGCATTGGCGAGCGCGTCGGTGTCGCGGTCGAACCCGAACAGTCGTCCCTCGCTTCCAAGCGCGGCGAGAATCGCCGCGGAGTGACCGCCGCCACCGAATGTGGCGTCCACGTAAACTCCCGCTTCCCTGATGTTTAATCCATTGATGGCCTCCGGCAACAATGCCGGTATATGATAGGTCTCCCCCTCCATTCTTGTCAAAATTGAATTTATTCGTAAAGTTAGTTATTTTTTTGTAAACTATTTACAATTCCGAACTTGCTTTTTGCCGAGGTCTGAAAAAAACTTATCTACAACCTTGTCATAGACAGATCTTACCCCTGATGCTACGTCGGAGATGTTGAACTTCTGTGAATGCTCTTTTCCTCTTCCGATAATGGACTCCACATCGGTTTCGCCGTGGATTATGGCATTGAGTGCGTTGGCCATTTCGCGCGGAGAGTCAGGGCTGACGTATATGGCTCCGCCCCCCCCGGCCTCTTCCAGGCAGGATCCCGTGGCTGCAACTACGGGACGTCCGCATGTTATCCCTTCGAGCACGGGAATGCCGAACCCTTCGTACCTTGAGGGATAGGCTATTATTTCGGCTCCACGGTTGAGCAGGGGTATGGCGTCCCCTTCGAGTCCTTCGAAGAAATGTATTCTGTTCCGCACCCCCGTCTCCTCGGCGATCCGTTCCACTTTTCGTCGGTAGCCGAGACGGTCGCGGCCCACGGCCACGAGGTCTATTCCTTCGGGCACCGAGGCAAGGGCGCGGACCGTGAGCTCGAGGTTCTTGCGCGGCTCGATGGTACCTACCTGGAGGATATATCGGTGCGGCAGATTGAGGCGTTGGCGCAGAGCATCGATTTCAGCCGGCGAGAATTCCTTACGGAACGATTCGGCACATCCCTGATAGACAACACTGATTTTGTCCGGATCGATGCCGTAGGCCTCTGCCACATCCTTGCGGGTGCATTCGCTGACAGCGATGATATGGGTGGCGGCACGGCAGCTTCTGCCATACTTGAAATCATCAAGAATACGGTCGACAAGTGTATAGTCATGCGGCAGCTTGCGGTATATCACGTCGTGTATGGTCAGCACGGTCGGGATGCCGGCTGACGTGATATTGAGCGGCAGTTCGTTGGAGAGTCCGTGGTATATGTCCACGCCGTCTGCGCGGAGATTGTTGGGTATGCCGAAAGTGCGCCACATAGAGCCTTTGAACCCCTGCGGAGGAGGGAGCCTGAATTCCACGTTTGCCAGCTTTTCCATGCATGCCGTGCGAGGATGACTTTGAAAACGGGGTGTATACAGGAGCAAGCTGTCCTCGGGATTCTCAGAGGCTATCCCTTCGATCACAAGCCTTGAGTAATTCCCCAGTCCTGTATTGTTGAAGACTGCCCGTTTGGCATCATATCCAATTTTCATGTAAACCGGTGTTTATAGAGTCATGTTTGAATCCAAACACAATATTAGTCCCGTGATATGCCGGGTTGATTTGTATTTGAATAGGCAAATTTACGCAAAATATGCGAATTTTGAAAAGTCAGTCCAATCAATATCCGACGATATGGGACATCAGTCACATCAGTCTTAGCGGAGTGTATCGTGGTCGCTTCTTATTAAAACACAACAAAGGAGCTGCGCGCAGCGTTATATGGTAAGAACTGTATGATACAAAAATTATGAAAGCCTTCGAGACTCTCATTCATCAGTCATGGGATGGCGCCGGTACAGGATGCCTGCCGCGGACAGAAGACAGCGAGGATAATTCGGATGAAGATGATTTGCGCCTGTATGAATCCTGTCTGATCTTTTCGCGTGAATTATATTGCATATTCAGGGAATAAATGTTGTTTTCAAAGTGCTGTGCCATTAGCACACATCAGGTTGCCTTTATGAAAAAACCGGCTAAGCCGGATAACTGCAACATCTGATTATCAGAACAATATTTTTTAATTTCAACTAAAAGTGCATTATGATTCTATTATTGACTTATCTTATAGGAGCTCTGTCCATCTCGTTTCTTTGCTCCGTTCTCGAGGCAGTTCTGCTCTCTACCCCTATGTCTTTTGTAACCATGAAGGAAGCTGACGGATCCAGTCAGGCCCGGTTGCTCAAGAAATATAAGACAGATATCGACAAACCGATAGCGGCGATTCTCTCGCTCAATACGGTCGCACATACCATCGGAGCTGCCGGTGTCGGCGCCGAAGCCGTAAAGATTTTCGGAGAGGCAAGTTTCGGTATAGTCTCGGCAGTTCTTACTCTTCTCATTTTGGTTTTGTCGGAAATTATACCCAAGACCATAGGCGCGTCATACTGGCGCAAGCTGGCGCTTATGTCGGCTTCCATAATCCGGATCCTTGTCATCATCACCTTTCCTCTCGTCTGGGTGTCCGAACTTATCACCAAGCTGTTTTCCTCGAAGGAGGGTCAGCTGTCGGTCAGCCGTGAGGAAGTGTCGGCGATGGTGGCCGTCGCATCCGAAGAGGGTGTGCTTAAGACTGAAGAGAGTAAAATCATACAGAATACGATAAAGTTGGCAGGCGTGCCTGCCGAGGATGTGATGACTCCGAATCCGGTGGTGCTTTCCGTGCCGGAATACATGACAGTGAAGGAGTTTTTCGCCAAAGGTGAGCTTTCTTATTCGAGAATACCGGTATGGCGTGACAACCGGGACTGTATCGTGGGGTACGTGTTGAAGTCCACAATCCTCGAATTGCTGGCCAAGGACTCGTTCGACACAGTGATGAAGAATATAATGCGCCCGGTATTGAGTTTTGATGAGGATACAAGTGTTTTTCAGATCTGGGAGAAGATGATCGAAAAGAAAGAGCATATCTCTATTCTGATAGACAGGTATGGTTGCTTCCGCGGCATTGTGACGATGGAGGATGTGATCGAGACCATGCTGGGTAGGGAAATTGTGGACGAGGCGGATACTGCTGCCGATATGCAGGCGGTGGCGATTGAAAAGTACAAGGCGAGACTGAAAAAATAATAGCGCGAGAATAGAATAAATACGTATTGAGGCCAGGGAGATTTCCTAAATTGAATTCTCAGACGGTTAAAATGGATTATTTTGAGTGTATTGCGCATATATACAGACGAATAGACGTCTTTCAGGATACGTGCTTTTTATAATGGATGTAGACTTTTTTAAAACTGTCCATCTAAAATTATGGTATCCTGACAGGATTATTTTAAAATATTTTCGTGTGACATGCCGTCATTGTGTTGCCATTGGCTCTAAACTTTGCTGAACTTGAATTTTTTATTATCTTTGTACTGTTTTGTGGGGGAGGGGAGGATCTTATCCGTTTTGGCGAGTTTATGATTAATTTTGAATTTGATGATGTCGGGATGCCGGAGCTTGACTTCGGGGCGGTCAGAGAGTGGATTGCGGATGTTGCCGCTTCAAGAGGATTTGAAGTCGGTCGTCTGTTCTATCGTTTTTGTGATGACCTGAGTATATTGGAGGCTAATCGGAAATTTCTCGGGCATGATTATTTTACAGATATAATCACATTCGATTATACACGCGGAACTCGGCTGTCGGGAGATATGATCATTTCGCTTGATACCGTTGCAAGCAACGCCGCTTCCTTAGGTGTTGCGGTAAATGATGAACTGTTGCGTGTAATCATACATGGCGTGCTTCATCTTTGCGGTATCGATGACAAGGGTCCGGGAGAGCGTGAGATAATGGAACGGGCGGAGAATGATGCGCTGCGCATGCTTCCTCCCGCACTCGCCGCATACTGAAGTTATTAACTGATTAATTCGTTACTTGCTGAAATTTAGAGCATTATGCAGTTCGATTTCGATGTCATAGTAATAGGTGCCGGACATGCGGGCTGTGAGGCCGCGGTGGCGTCAGCACGCCTTGGAGCATCTACCTTGCTGATTACCAAAGATATGAACCGTGTGGCACAGATGTCATGCAATCCTGCTGTAGGCGGTATCGCCAAGGGGCAGATTGTGCGCGAGATCGACGCGCTCGGTGGAATGATGGGAATTGTGGCCGATAAAACTGCTATCCAGTTCAGAATGCTCAATCGCTCCAAAGGGCCTGCAGTATGGTCTCCGAGAGTGCAGTCTGACCGTTCCAGATATATTGATGAATGGAGGGTGATTCTCGATTCGGTTAAAGGGCTGAGCATATTTCAGGACAGTGTGACATCTCTCATTATAGAATCTGCGGACAAGGGCTCGACAGAATTTCCGGAAGGAAATAAGACGGACCGTAGATCCATGATTGTAAGGGGAGTAAGGACTGCTCTGGGTTTCGAATTCAGATCCTCGCAGGTGATTCTTACAGCGGGTACGTTCCTTAACGGACTGATGCATTTCGGCTCAGTCAAGGTAGAGGGCGGACGGATTTCGGAGGATGCCGCCAAGGGCATTACCGAGCAATTGGTACGAATCGGATTCCGTGCAGACCGAATGAAGACCGGCACTCCGGCGCGTCTCGACGGTAGAACCATTGACTTCTCAAAGGCAGAGGTGCAATGGGGCGATGATAATCCGGATGAAAAATTTTCGTTTCTACCCGGAGTGAGGAGAACCTTGAAGAACCGTCCATGCTGGATAGTGCATACCAATCCTGCCGCCCATGCGGAGATGGTTTCCCGCCTTGATGAATCTCCGCTTTACAACGGACAGATTCAAAGCATCGGTCCGAGGTACTGTCCGAGTATCGAGACAAAGCTTGTGACCTTTGCCGACAAGGATAGCCATCAGCTTTTTCTGGAGCCGGAAGGGGAGACCACCGAGGAATATTACGTAAACGGATTCTCGAGTTCGATGCCGTGGGATGTGCAGGTAAAGGCGCTGGGCAAGATTCCCGCTCTTGAAAATGTACAGTTCTATCGTCCGGGTTATGCCATAGAATATGATTTCTTCGACCCGACGCAACTGACGCATGATCTCCAGACCAAGCTTGTGGGCGGTCTTTATTTTGCCGGTCAGGTGAACGGCACCACCGGATATGAGGAGGCGGCGGCGCAAGGCCTGATGGCCGGAATCAACGCTGCGAGACAGTCGCGGGGGCTGAATCCGATTGTACTGGGTAGAGACCAGGCATATATCGGAGTGCTTATCGATGACCTTGTCACCAAGGGGGTGGATGAGCCATACAGGATGTTTACTTCAAGGGCCGAGTACAGAATATTGCTGCGTCAGGATGACGCCGATATGCGACTCACCCCTATAGGATATGAAATCGGTCTGGCTTCCGATCGCCGATATCGCCTGATGCTCGAAAAGCGTGAACAGCGCGACAGCTTCATCGAATGGTGCTCTACGACTAATGTAAAGGCCACTCCTGAGATTAATCAAAAATTGGTCGCACTGAATTCAGCACCTATGACAGCGTCGGTTAAAGTGGCGGAACTCATACGTCGTCCGGGTGTGGATTTTTCCCTTCTCGCGGAAGTGTTCCAGCCGCTTTGCGTGCGAGTGAAAGAGATAGAGGAGGAGCGGAGAGCGGAGATCATACTGGCTGCAGAAATTCTGATAAAGTATGACGGATATATAAAGAGGGAGAAGGAAAATGCGGATAAGCAGCAGAGGCTGGATTATGTGAAGATTCCATCCGGTTTTGACTTTATGTCGGTCTCTGCGATCTCTACCGAAGCGAGGCAGAAGCTCGACAGGGTGCAGCCTGAAACAATAGGGCAGGCTTCTAGAATCCCCGGTGTGTCTCCGTCGGATATCAATGTTTTATTGATAATTCTTGGTCGCTGATGTGGAGTGTTCCACGTGGAACAATTTGGCTTTATTTGGGCCAGTGTCACAAATATACAGAAATTGACACTTGATTTTATCCGATGAAATCGGATAAAAAAATCGAGAGATGTCCAAAGATATAATTTTTATAATTTAAAGGAATAATATGGAAATTGAAGATTTGAGATTGAAAATCCGCGATATTCCCGACTTTCCGTCGAAGGGTATCATTTTCCGGGACCTTACAACTCTGCTTAAAGATGGGGAAGCTCTGCATCTGATGAGCGATGCCTTGACAGATCTCTATAGAGACAAGGGAATAACAAAAGTTGTCGGTATAGAATCTCGCGGTTTCATCGGAGGTTCTGTAATGGCATACAATCTCGGATGCGGATTCGTGCCCGCACGTAAGCCGGGAAAACTCCCCTCGGTTACCATCAAGAAGGCATACGCCAAGGAATATGGTGTCGATACCATAGAACTCCACAGTGATGCCATCAATGAGAATGACGTTGTTCTGATCCACGACGACCTCCTCGCCACCGGCGGGACGATTCGTGCATGCTATGATCTTGTCTGTTCGATGAATCCGAAGAAAGTATATGTCAATTTTGTCGTTGAACTCACGGCGTTGAATGGCCGCGAAGTCCTTCCCGAAGACTGTGAGGTGACATCCCTGCTGAAGTATTGACTCGCACTTACTTATTGAGTATTATAAAAGAGTCGTACATTTAACTGTACAGATGTATGACGCTATAAAAGCAACCGGCGATTCTTATGCGAATCTTCCGGTTGCTTTCGTTTTATATTATGTGCAATATCATTATTGGAGCTGTACCGTAATGTAGTCTCCGGATGTGGAATTGCGCGAATAAATTCGTTTATCTGTAATTTTGCGATGAATACCGAGAATCCAGAAAAGGATGCATTTCTATCTGACTCTCCCGGCCGTCAGACTGACTTTCAGGCGGGTATGAACCTGACCGGAGTAGGGCGCGATATCGACGAGCAGGGAGGTATCAGAATTGAGATCACTTCCGACCGGACACGCGATGACATAGCCGGCAATCGTCCCGGTTCCCAGTTGCGCGAGAAAATCCTGAACCTGCCCGATTCGCCGGGTGTGTATATGTATATCGACCGGCATGGCAAGGTGATCTATGTAGGCAAGGCGAAACGATTGAAACGCCGCGTGTCGAGTTATTTCAACCGTCGGCATGATTCGGTCAGAACAAATCTCCTCGTGCGCAATATTGTCGACATGCGGTTTATTGTGGTGCCGACCGAGGAGGATGCGCTCAACCTTGAAAACGCAATGATCAAGGAGTATCAGCCGCATTACAACGTTCTGCTTAAGGATGACAAATCTTATCCATGGATTGTCGTCACCAACGAACTGTATCCGCGTGTGTTCATGACGCGTGAGCGAGGTCTCGCGGCACGCTATTACGGGCCATATTCCAATACGCAGGCGGCAAAGGTGGTGCTCGACCTTATCCGCGAAACTTTCCCGCTGCGCAGCTGTCGCCATGCGCTCGACGAGAAAGGAATCGCCCGCAACAAGTATTCGCTCTGTCTCGACTATCATATCGGCAAATGCGCTGGTGCGTGCCGCGGTCTGATCAATCCGGAGGATTATCGGGTTTATATCTCACGCGTGCGCCAGATTCTCAACGGAGAGACAGTGGAGCTGGAAAGATATCTGCGAAACGAGATGGATACGCTTGCCGAAAAATGGAAATTCGAGGAGGCTCAGGATGCCAAGGAGAAGTATGAGATTGTGAAGCGCTACAATGCCAAAAGTGTCATAGGGGAGACCGACGTGCCCGATACCGATATGTTCGCATACGTGGAGAATGATTCCAGGGCGTTTGTCAATTTCATGCATCTGCACCGCGGAGCGGTCACGCAAAGCCTGAATCTGGAGTATGTTCGGCAGCGCAACGATACCTCACGAGAGGAGATTCTCTCCATGGCTATCGCCGAGGTGGGACAGAGGTTCAGCAGAAAGTTCTCGGAGGTGGTGGTGCCGTTTGAGCCGGATGTGGAGTTCGGAGGTGTGGATTTCATAGTGCCCCGCCGGGGGCCGAAACGCAAGAGTCTCGAGGTGGGAATGAGAAACGCCATGCAGTATATGCGTGACCGCGAGAAGCAGGTCGAGCAGCTTAATCCAGATGCAGCCACCGACCGTCTTATGGAGCGGATGCAAAGCGATTTCCGGCTCAGAGAGTTCCCGAGGCACATCGAATGTTTTGATAATTCAAATATCCAGGGCACGAATCCGGTGGCGAGTTGCGTGGTGTTCCGCAACGGCAAGCCGGCGAAGCGCGACTACAGGCATTTCAATATAAAGACTGTGGTAGGGGCAGATGACTTCGCCTCGATGAAGGAGGTGCTTCACCGGCGCTATACGCGGATGATGGCCGAAGGACAGCCTCTCCCGCAGCTGGTGGTGGTGGATGGCGGCAAGGGACAGCTTTCCGCAGCCGTGGAGGCATTCGACGAGATGGGTATCAGGGGAGATGTGGCTCTGGTGGGAATTGCCAAGCGTCTTGAGGAAATTTATTTCCCCGGTGATACGCTTCCGCTATACCTCGACAAGAAATCTCCATCGCTCAGAGTGATCCAGGCACTGCGTGACGAAGCGCATCGGTTCGGTATAACCCATCATCGCGACCGTCGTAGTAAATCACAGACAGTCAGTGAATTGGATTCGATAAAAGGAATAGGGGAGACCTCCGCGGCCGCCCTGATGAAAGCATTCAAAAGTATTAAAAGACTAAAAGAGGCTGACATAGAGCAGATTGCAGCGGTGGTTGGTAAATCCCGCGCAAAAATAGTCCACACCCATTTCCATCCCGACACACCGTAAATTATCAGATATAAGATCCGAAAAGAGTGTACACAGATAAAAGTTTTCCATAAGTACATTGCAAAAGTTTGAAGATGTCGAATCTGGAGTCATAAATAGTTTTGTTAAGAGAGTCGTACAAATGTACGACTCTCTTAACAAAACAAATAAAGAAGAAGTGGTACTGATATTTCAAGAATTATGCCGTGTGTTATGGCAAGAGGCATAAGATTATTCCGGCTATGATCATTCAAAATGGCAGGAAGACATACATCCATTGAGTTAATTCCGGCCAGTGATATGGCGGATATGCCTCTGCCACTTTTTGAAATAATGGGACAACAAATCAAGGCCGCTGCTTCCCTGATGATATTCGCAAGCAATGCAGTGGTGGCCAGCATTGTAGCGGCCTCTATGTCCGAAACCGATTTAAACTTCATGATTAACATCGAAGATAATGAATAATAGCCGAATCCACTTCCCACTGCAAGACAGTCTTTAAGATTTAGGTCTTTGAGAATTAAAAATGCTAAAGCAGTTGCCGTCAGCGATCCTGTAATTGTGAATATAGGGAGCAGGAGGGTTTTGATACTTATTGTCCGCACTATTTCAGAAAAGTCGCTGCGTGAACTCAATCCAAGTCCGACCTGAAATACCAGTAAAGCGAGCAGAAGAGATGAAAGGTTGCTGTCTATGATCCATTGGGGTATTACTCCGGCAAAACCTGTCACAATTCCGGATACAAGCAATAATGGCAGGAATATGATCTCGGTTATGTTTTTTAACTTCATTTTCCACTTCCTTTCTTTCCCAAAATATGGTCATAGCTATATGCGGCAACCAGACTTCCCAGTATTCCGAGGATTGAGATTGTCAGAGCAGGAATTCCGATATTTTCAAGAATAGTCCTATTGGAACCCACACCTGTGCCAAAAATAAAAATCAAGGCAGCTATCGTGATTGAGACAGTGCGTGAAGTGTCGGCTGAATAATGTAAACGACGCAAGATGTAGCCGATGCCCATGCCGAGCACCAGCAAAGATAATATTATGAACATGATTGAGGAATGCTAAAGACGTGATCAGATGTATTGACAAACGTTAATCCCGATATGCCGTTATTGGATATCGAGCACAGCTTAAGAAGTCTTAACTTCTTGAAATAGCATTCCTTAGTTTAGATAAATCCGCTGAACCAATGCACAAAGACTATCCTGCACGACCTTGATTCGGCGTGCATATTCATATTACGGATATTCTGAGTTCTTTGTGTCATAGCGGTTACAAAGTTAGCAATTTTGAAGGAATTATACAAATCAGCCAGCATGTGCCGGCTATCGTCAATGCTTGACAACGGCCAGCAAAGAAGAGCAAGTCATAGGGTTTCTAAAGAGAATGACCCCCGAACATCGGTCATTGATGCCCCTATTTGACTATCTTGCGTTTAGGGTGACGCAATGACGACGTCAGGAATATCCATTTAATGCTGACGGCAGGGCTGCCGAATGACATTAACTTTGGAATGTGAGTCTGTTCCCTGCTGTGGATGTGTCGTTCAAACATATATGATATGCAGATTTGTCCGATAATCTTGTTGCAAATACAAACGTATGGCCGAATGTGAAAGTGAATGCGTAACTGAACGCAGAACCAAACGCGGAGCTAAATGCAGAAGTGTAAGCGATGTTAATTCGGTTGCCCTAAAACTAACAATTGTCGGACTCGAACCCACCTAATTACTAATGAAATCCAACGTAAGAAGATGATGAGAAGTGGAAATATAGGGCTATATTTTTAACATTATTTAATAATAATCCCGGCTGCAATTCTCAAAAATCAAATCCGAATAGAGTCGAAAAGCCTATCCAGACAGGATAAAATTCAGTTATATGAAGGACTAAAAATGCGCAAAATTGAAATAGGAGGACAAAAGGGGGACAAAATCAAAAGAGAAATCCCTCAACTCTTGATTTTTCAAGAAGTCACGGGATTTATCAGTGCCCAGAACAGGAGCATAAATATTGGGTTGAATTGGTCTGATGTGGATTTTGGCTGAATCGGCAATATTGGGTTATAATGCTGATATAGATGATATTGCTGTAGAATGAACGATTTGGGAGAAATGCGTAATTTCATCGTGATTCATTTAAAAACAATTTTGGTTGACACGGCGTTGACACGAAAACGCTTGCCCATGTCAACAGTATTGGCTAACTTCGCGTTTAGAATTTTAAATCACTCTCCTATGGCAACACTCACTCGTAATATCACGAAGGGTACTAACCTGATGGGGAAGGCGGAGCTGCTTCTCCGTCTTTCGGTATCGCGCAATCTTGTGGTGCGCTTGAAGACCGGTCTGTGGATGGATCCCTCCCGATTTGACAAAGGCGCTTTCTCATTGCCGAAAGACCCTGCTGCACGTGCTGAAATCCGCGCGATAGAGGACAAGCTTATCGACATCGAGCGGTTTCTCATCAATCTATGTGAGAAGACTCCAGCCGACACACTGACAAAGGATTTCGTCGTGGCTCAGTATGACTTGTTCCTGCATCCGAAGCCAGAGAAAAAGAAACGGCAACCACGGGAGCCGAACTTTTTCGACACATTCGAGGATTACATTGAGAAGAAGAATATTTCGGAATGGCGCATCAGACATCTTCGGGTTCTGAAACGTGCCCTGATGCGCTATGAGCTTTATGTACGCGCTAATGGTCGTGGACGCTATAAAATCAAGATCGACGAGTTTACGGTTGATGATGTCAACAGTTTTGAAAAGTTCCTGCGCTCGGAGCATGAAATCCATGAGAAATATCCGGAAATATACAAGGTAGTCCCGGCTGACACTCACACAACCCGTAAGAAGCCGAAACCCCAACCCAAAGGCGATAACACCATAATCGGACTGTTCGGACTGATGAGGGCTTTCTATCGCTGGTGTCGCGAGCAGGAGCTGACGACCAACGACCCATTCGCAAAATACAACGGTAAGACCACCGAGGTGTATGGAACGCCCTATTACATCACTCTTGAAGAGCGTGACAGAATCGCCGACTTCGACCTGTCAGCAACGCCATCATTGGAGGTGCAGCGTGATATTTTCATCTTTCAGTGCCTTATCGGATGCCGTGTGTCAGACCTTATGGCAATGACACCCGCAAGTATAATCAACGGGGCAATCGAGTATATGCCGCAGAAAACCAAAGGCGAGCGATCGCAGGTTGTCCGTGTGCCGTTGAACAGCCGTGCAAAAGCATTGGTGGAGAAATACGCCGGACGCGATGACCTGAACGGCAAACTGTTCCCGTTCATAAGTTCGCAGAAATACAATGTCGCGATAAAGAGTAGGCTAAGTATCCGGCGCGTTGTTGTATTGCTACAATACGTTTCCAAATACTCGCCCCCAAACCGGACGTACACATTCCTGCGTATCCGGCTTTCCGTTACTAATATCAGTCTATACATTGCCTAAATGGATGTTACGATGACATTTACTACAGAGTGCAATGGTTTTGCGTTGACGTGCAATCATCAGTTTTTCCCAAGGAGCTTTTCCTTTGAGTTCTCCGAGTTTACGCACATGGTGCATTACCAAATTTTCTTCTGCGCCACATAACTCACACCTACGAGCCGCAAGACGGTCTATAAGACTTGTGGTCGTTTTGTAGGTCATGTGACTTGGGCTGTTGTCAATCATTCCGTTACTGTCTGCTTTCTTTCGTTTGAAGCCGTCATTATAGAATTTGGCTTCCCGAATCTGTCCGTTCTTTGCTTTGAATGATACTGTAAATACTCCGTCTTTGAAATATTTACGTCTGATAGCAGATGTCTTTGTCCTATATTTATGGGCAAATGTTTTATACATACTGCATTTCATCATCCAATCGAAAGTGCTGACGGTACAGGCATTTTGTGCTAAGGCATAGTAATTGTATAGACCTCTTACTTCTGAACTGAATTTCCTCAGAATTTCAAGGTCATCCAATGTTGTCAATCCAACACGTGATTTGGCTTTCCATTGCTCTTTGCCATTGTGGATTTTAATCTCAATGGCATTGAGAGAAAGGAGCTTTTTCTTAATCACGTCTCTGCCGATTAGCAGTCGGACACGTTTGTTATGCGCACGACACAGACTGCCATTTTTATGCCTTACGGTTTGATTTGACTTCTGAATACAGATTTCATAACCAAGAAATTTGGCTCGTTCTTCCGAATGTGTTATCAGTGTTTTCTCGGCAGACAGTTCCAACTTCATTTTATTACCAAGAAATTCAGTAATTTCCTGCTTTAATTTGGTTGCATCCGCCTTACTACCGATAATTCCAATCAGAAAATCGTCTGCGTATCTCACATAATGGATACGCTTGTAATCTGCATCCATTTCGTCCCCAGATGGAATCAGAAGATTTTGTCTCTGATTTTCTTTGAGTGCTTTGATTATTTCTTTGCGCTCATTGCCATCTGAAACTTTAGACAAACGATGTTTAAGCCAGCGACGCTTGTATTGCAGCGACTGGTTCTCTTGATTCCGTTTACGACCTTTGCCCTTATTGAATTGGCTCTCAAACTCTGCCATGTGGCGGTCGAGTTTGTCAAGGTATATATTGGCAAGAATCGGACTGATTATGCCACCTTGTGGTGTGCCACTATATGTATTGTGGAATTTCCAATCCTCCACATAACCCGCATTCAGAAATTTGCGGATTAACCGAAGAAAACGGCAATCTTCAATACGTTCAGAAAGGGTTTCAATCAGCACATTGTGGTCGATGTTGTCGAAGAAGCCTTTTATATCTCCTTCAACAAACCATTTTACTCCACAAAATGTCTTTTCTATTTCTGCTAATGCGGTGTGGCAGCTACGTTTGGGTCTGAATCCATGAGAGTGCTTGGAGAAACGAGGCTCATAGATAGCTTCAAGAATCATCCGTATAACCTCTTGCAGAAGTTTGTCATAGAAAGACGGAATGCCGAGAGGACGCATTTTACCATTCTTTTTGGGAATGTACACACGTCTTGAGGGTCGTGGCTGATAACTTTCATCTTTCAATGAGTTTATCAGCTTTTCAATGTTCTCAATGCTCATGCCGTCAACGGTATCGCCTTTGCAGTCGGCAGTCATATTGCCGGGCTTTGTTGCGATTTTCTCGTATGCAACATGATACATTTTCTCATTTAACAGAATCCGATAGAGCCGCTTGAACTTATAATCGTCTTGCTGACCGTGCATCGATAAACTGTTTAATACGATTTCGGGATTTCTCATTTGTCTCACACAAATTCCTTTAATTGTATTAAAAATTAGTAACTGTCTCCCTTTGCCATGTACAAGGCTTTCCCTTGCTCGGACTACTACGGAGACTCCGTTGCCATGTCAGATTTTCAAAGGTCTGCACCTTATAGCCTACATTGCAGGCACTCTGATTTAGGCAATCCCCGTTTACAATATGACAACTTGGCTTGAATTGATTGTCGGATATGACTTCCGTCCTTTTCTGCATATTGCAGATGCGCCTCGGCTCGTTCATGCTCCATTTTGACAACTTCCCAAAATAGAGTGTCGAGGTACGGTGAGTACAGCTATAATACACCGCAGTTTGGTCTGGTACCGCTTGGACTATCATTCAATCAGTTTGGATTTTATCCTCATATCAATTCCTTTCATCTAACCATTCAGTCGCAGCCTTTATAGCAGACTGACTCATGGCTTCTCCGCCCATGCTACACTCCCTGCCGTCTTTCGTTGTCAGGTAAGGGGGATGATGATAGGTTATTTGAACGCGAACCTAATAACTTGCCAAAGTTACATTTATCTATATTGCCTATACGGGCGCACAGATATTCACCATCTGCGGAGTTGACCGCATGGTGACTGTCCTCAATCCCACGACCGGGGCAGAAGAGAAACGCCCCATCAACGAAATCGTCAGCAGCCACCTCGCCCGGCGCACATTCATCGGCAATCTCTACAAGAAAGTCAAAGACCCCAATCTTGTCGGCTCACTCAGCGGTCACAAAGAAGGAAGCAAAGCCTTCGCCCGCTACCGCGACATCGACGAGGACATGAAGAAAGAACTCGTCAACCTCCTCGACTGACTTCTCTTTTCCCCAGCCCCCATACATCGGTTTAGTTCATCGGGCATATATAGTGCCCGAACTGAACTAAACCAAAAATGGAACCAAAAATGGGATGCAATCTTCTGTGAGAATGCATCCCATTTGTATAGAGGGTAATCGTCAATTATCCCTTAGGTGGATATGGATCATTTCCATAACTGTTCCTGTCGCGGAACTGACCTTGACGATTGTGGATAAACATTTCCGATTGCTGGTTAATAGCAATCTCTCTTGCGCGGGCTATTGCTTCACGCTGAGTGTCGAAAGTCTGGGTAACACGAGTATTTCCAGCGCCTCTTACACTCCATCTTCCGTTATTCGGAACCACATGCTGATTCTTTCCCATAGTTATCAGCCTTTATGGATTGAGGGGCAGCAGTAAGCGCAACCATCTGCGTCCGAATAATACTGTTTGGCTTTTCTAAGAGCTTCCTCATCAGAGTAGCAGTAGCCCAGGTCGATTTGATTTGAAGGCAACGGTCTGTGAGAACACCATGATTTATGAACCTCATGGTTGTATCCGTGTCCTACTTGTTGATTTCGATTAAGACAATATCTGTCCATTTTTTGTCGAATTTAAAATTGTTAATAATTGGAAAACCCAGGCGCGGATGACCCCTGCGGCCAGGTTGATTTGACCCCATAAGC
>OFFT01000224.1_pt1 | contig 46251 bp, 47 predicted proteins | sample 1521581 | NCBI WGS metagenome assembly OFFT01 (sample SAMEA3504084, study PRJEB24116) | mouse gut metagenome | biome: mouse gut; feature: mouse-associated habitat; material: faeces | place: Denmark | collected 2011
GTACACGGCGTATGAAATGAACGAACATTACCCCAAAGACAAAAAGCCTTAAACAACCAAAAAGGGTAATGTCCGTTCAGAGCATACGACGTGTACGCGGACCGTCCGAACAAGGATATGGAAAAGCGGGAGGGCTTTATTTGCGGCTGATCCCGTCCCCTCCAAGCATCTTCCAATAAACAGGCAACATCTCCCGCTCCGTCACCCTCTCCTCCAGCTCCCCAAGCGGAATCCACTCCACCCCGCTGTTCTCATCCTCATTCACCCGAATCTCCTCATCTTCATCCGCCTCCAGAAAATAAGTCAGATTCAAATGCTGATGCGAACTCACGTAAACCCCGCGCTTAAAATGCCCCCAAACCGGCAGAATATCCAGACTCTGCGCCTCCTTTCGAATCGGCCGCACCGTCCGAAGCCCCGTTTCCTCCATCGCCTCCCGAACAGCCGTCATCAAAAGATCCGTCTCCCCATCCGCATGTCCCCCGGTCCAGGACCACGACCGGTAAATATTATGATACACCATAAGAAGCTTCCCCCGATCCTGATTAAAGATCAAAGAGGAAGCTGTCATATGAGCAATTTCACACTGTCTTGTCCCAATCGTATCCGGAAACAGCTCCAGATATCGAAGCATCATTTTCCGATCCTGCACCTCCTGTTCACAGACAGGCCGGTAATCCAGAATTTGTCTTAGGTACTCGTGCATTATGCCTCCGCAAAATCATCCTTGCCAACGCCGCAGATCGGGCAAACCCAATCCTCCGGCAGATCCTCAAAAGCCGTTCCCGGTTCAATACCGTTATCAGGATCTCCAACCTCCGGATCATACTCATAGCCGCAAGGCTCGCAAACATACTTCTTCATCGTCATGTCTCCTTTCATTATTCGATATCAGGCCGCTTTTTCCCACGCCTGCCGGATGAATCCTGCCAAAGCAAAAGCTCCTGATCCATCCTACTAGAATATACCAAAAAATCACGCTTTATTCCATAGTATTTTTCATTTTCCCAAAACTTTTTTTAGAAAAAACCCTTGATTTTCCCCGCATTTTCGCATAGTATTCCAAATACGGCAAACAATATCTTGTAATCACTGTTGACAACACCACTATATCTTGTTACAATAGGTTTCGTCACCACCTATCACAGCAATATTAGAAATTGAGGGAAGTTTGATGAAAATTATTAAAAGAAGCGGCAGCGAAGTCGAATTTGATGCCAAAAAAATCGTTCTTGCCGTAACCAGAGCCAATGAGAAAGTAGTTCCCAGCGCACGGATGACTCCCATTCAGATTAAGCGGATTGCGGAGGACGTAGAGAGCGCTGCCGAGAATATGAGCCGTTCCTTAAGCGTGGAAGAGATCCAAGACATGGTAGAGGATCAGATTATGAATCAGCGGGCCTTTGATGTGGCCAGACGCTATATCACTTACCGCTACCGCCGTGCTATGGTTCGTAAGTCCAACACTACCGACGAGCAGATCTTAAGCCTCATTGAGTGCAACAATGAGGAAGTAAAGCAGGAAAATTCCAACAAGAACCCTACGGTCAACAGCGTACAGCGCGACTACATGGCCGGCGAGGTGAGCAAGGACATCACCAAGCGTATCCTGCTTCCTGCGGAGATTGTGTCCGCCCACGATCAGGGAATCATTCATTTCCATGATGCGGACTATTTCGCACAGCATATGCACAACTGCGATCTGGTCAATCTGGAGGACATGCTTCAGAACGGAACCGTCATCAGTGGCACTCTGATCGAACGGCCGCATAGCTTCTCCACGGCCTGCAATATCGCCACGCAGATCATTGCCCAGGTGGCTTCCAATCAGTACGGTGGTCAGTCCATTTCCCTGACGCATCTGGCTCCCTTCGTGGATATTTCCAGGAAGAAGATCCGGAAACAGGTTGAGAAGGAGTTTCAGTACATCTACACTCACGCCTGCGGTGTTCCCTATACCGATCCCGACATGAAGAGCTTCAATGAGCTCTTGGATGAGATCACGGAACAGCGCGTCCGGGACGAGATCAAGCGTGGGGTGCAGACTATCCAGTACCAGATTCTCACCCTGCTGACAACCAACGGCCAGACGCCTTTCGTGACCGTCTACATGTATCTGAACGAGGCTCGTTCCGAACAGGAGAAAAAAGACCTCGCCGTTATCATTCAGGAGACGTTGGAGCAGCGATATCAGGGCGTAAAGAACGAATGCGGCGTATGGGTGACGCCGGCCTTCCCGAAGCTCATCTATGTGCTGGAGGAAGACAACATTCGTGAGGGAACGCCTTACTGGTATCTGACTCAGCTGGCGGCAAAGTGTACTGCCCGGAGATTGGTGCCGGATTATATTTCTGAGAAGAAGATGCTGGAGCTGAAGAGCGATGTCTACACCTGCATGGGCTGCCGCTCCTTCCTGACGCCGGACAGATTCACCGATGCCGGAATTGGGAATATCGCCAATGCGAAAAACTACGTCCCCGGCCAGCACAAATATTACGGGCGGTTCAATCAGGGTGTGGTCACTCTGAACCTGCCGGATGTGGCGCTGTCCTCTGGGGGCGATAAGGACAAGTTCTGGGATATTCTCGACGAGCGGCTGGAGCTTTGTCATCGGGCGCTGCTGTGCCGGCACGAACGGCTGAAAGGAACTATTTCGGACGTTTCGCCCATTCTGTGGCAGTATGGCGCTCTGGCCCGGCTGGAGAAGGGTGAGGTCATTGACAAGCTCCTGTTCAATGGATATTCTACCATCTCTCTGGGCTACGCCGGCCTTTATGAGTGCGTGAAGTACATGACCGGGAAGAGCCATACCGACCCGGAGGCCAAACCCTTTGCTATTGCGGTCATGAACCGCCTCAATGACGCCTGTAAGGCATGGAAAGCAGCCAGCAACGTCGATTTCAGCCTGTATGGCACTCCTTTGGAGTCCACTACCTACAAGTTTGCTAAGGCCCTTCAGCGGCGTTTTGGTGTCATTCCTGGCGTGACAGACAGGAATTATATTACCAACAGCTACCACGTCCATGTGACAGAGGAAATCGACGCCTTCGAGAAGCTGCGGTTTGAGTCCGAGTTCCAAGCCCTATCCCCCGGCGGAGCCATCAGCTATGTTGAAGTTCCCAATATGCAGAACAACTTGACGGCTGTGCTGCGCGTCATCCAGTTCATCTACGACAACATCATCTATGCCGAGCTGAACACCAAGAGCGACTACTGCCAGTGCTGCGGGTGGGATGGTGAGATTCAGATCGTCGAGGAGGACGGCAAGCTCTTGTGGAAATGTCCTCAGTGTGGCAACATGGATCAGACGAAGATGAACGTGGCCCGGCGCACCTGTGGATATATCGGAAGCCAGTTCTGGAACCAGGGACGGACGCAGGAGATCCGGGATCGGGTGTTGCATCTGTAAAAGGAGAGTTGTTGATGGTTGGAAAATACAAAGTCGTAACCTTATGCGGTAGCACCAAATTCAAAGATGACTTTCTTTACGCACAGGAGGAACTTTCATTAAAGGGATGCATCGTAATCTCCGTCGGTTTGTTTGGTCATGCTGATGGAAAATTTCAGACCGTAATTACTCCAGAAGTAAAAAGTATGTTAGACGACATGCACAAACGAAAAATCGATATGGCAGATTACATCTATGTCATTAACCGAAATGATTATATCGAGAAAAGCACACAATCTGAAATACAGTATGCCAAAGCAACCGGTAAAGACGTAGTCTATATGTTTGAGCATTCGGATAAGGACGGTGTTGCACAAGTATGAACTATTCACTCATACGGCCCTGCGACATCGCCAACGGTCCCGGTGTTCGCGTCTCATTATTCGTCTCAGGCTGTACCCATCACTGCCCCGGGTGTTTTCAGCCCGAAACCTGGAACTTCGACTACGGGCAGCCGTTTATCTGGAAAACACAGCAACAGATAGTTTCCCTGCTCCGTCCTAATCACATCGAAGGCTTGACTATCCTCGGCGGGGAGCCGCTTGAACCTGGAAACCAGCGTGAGCTTCTTCCCTTTGTTGAGACAGTGCGGAGAGAGTTCCCGGATAAGACTATCTGGGTCTACAGCGGATTCACCCTTGAAGAACTGCTGAACAGAACCGGGGAACATGGGGCCGCTACGGAATCGTTGCTTTCTCAGCTGGATATTTTAGTGGACGGACGGTTCATCGAGGCCAAGAAGGATCTCCGGCTGAAGTTCTGTGGTTCCTCAAATCAGCGGATCATCGACCTGAAAAAAACGAAGGCCGCTGAGAAAATTGTACTGTGGGAGGATCATGATGCTGGATAAGTTCGGAAAACTTGTGCGGGATATTCGCATTACCAGGAGCCTGCTGCTCTACGATATGGCGAAGGAGCTGGATATTTCGCCGGCAGAACTCTCGGCTATTGAGTGTGGGAAGAAATCTGTTCCGGATTGGTTTATCCCGGCGCTGGAGAAGTCCTATGGCATCGGTGACACCTGCGCTCATACGCTGTCTGTTTTGGCAAAGAATCGAGGTGTTTGATATTTGGCCGCGAAAGATAGAAAGAACTCGGAGGGCTATTCTGACCCGACTGCTTACGCAGCCATGAAAAAGATTGCCCAGGAAGAGGATCGTTTCCGGAAATTGCGTAAGGCCATCTTGAATATTTGTGATGTAGCGGGCTTCGAGATTCGGGGCCCGCTCGTCCTTATCGACAAGAAGACCGGAAAGGCTTGGAGGTAACTATGCCTGAAAATGAAAAAAGGTGTCAGGAAATTCAGAGTCACGCATGATAAGGCTTGGGCGTGGCACATCGGCATCTGTTTCTGCGTCGAGCCGAAATCTATCGTCACTGGTAAGCGGGATATTTACTTATTTCTCTGCCTCGGTATGCATGATTTCAGCATCGGCATGATAACGGAGTATAATGAACCGGAATTCTATTTCGGAAAGGTGGACGGAAGTGGACATTGAATCAGTAGCCATAGCGGCAAACCGACTGTCGGAGGTGTTTGCCGAGCTTGGTGCAGAAATACGCGAAGTCACCGAAGCCTTTGAGGAAGTGATCCGTATTGCGTTTAATCTGCCCCGGAAAGAAAACGAGAAAAATGAGCAGCCATTGCAGAAACGGGCTCAAGTTCAATGTCTGACGATCCGTAGGTGCTCTCGCAAAATGCCGATACGTTACAATTATATTCCGAGACCGCTTAGGAATCAGCCTTATCAGCGGCGAGCGTACTGAGGAGGAACAACATGATTACAGATTTTCGCATCTGGTGTGATAACCAAACCGTGGACATGAACGGCAAAGTAAGATGTCTCGCGCATTTCGTCGAAGGACGAGTTCTGTTCTGTCCGTACTCCGACAATGCAGACAGGTTACGCTCTAAGTATTCATGTTCTGATTATCGGCCGGACAGTAGGAAAGAGGTGGGGCTGGAATGAACATCATTAACCGGCTAATTATATTCCTGATCCGCCTGAATTGGCTTCTGAACAAGGACTGCAAAATCAGGCCGCCTTTTAAGTTCCTGGATATTCACGCAGGAGGTAGGCAATGAAAAAAATATTTTCTTGTCTTTTGATTGTGCTTCTCTGTTTAAGCCTTTGCGCCTGTGACGTAACGATCCCCGCGGAGTTAAGTGAAAACAGCGAAGACTTTATCGGTTTCTCCACTATTCCCAACAAAAACAATCTTTACTATGATGTAGACACAAAAATTGTTTACATTATCTTCAAAGAGCGTAAAGGATATGGCGGATACGGATTCATGTCTCCCTATTATGCTCCCAACGGATTTCCGTATCAGTATGATGCAAACGATCGTGTTCTAATCGAAACCATTCCTTAAATATAGGGGAGGGCTATGATGGGTTTATCAAAGTTAACCGCCAAATGTCAGGCTTGCCCATTCATAGACACCTGCGACAATAAGGAAATGGAGGCCCTTGGATATTTGCCTCTTCCGGAACCGAGTGCTCGGCCTACTGAGAAAGAATACCGGAGTGTCGAGAACCTGTGGGACAATCCCAAAATGCTGATTGGTTCTGACCTGGCCTCAGGAGGTATGGTTAGAACGAGCGGTGAAATCGACATCGACGTTGAAGGACTGGTACGGACGATTGCCCGGGATATTCAGTTTCCCGAGCGGGTGTTGAGAGGAGAACTTACATCTCCTAAAATGGAGGAGCAGTGGCAAAAATTCTTGGAAATCAATGGATTGAGGTGATGGTTTATATCAGAGCCCTTAACGTCCTTCCCCACAAGCATCATATACGACCTGTTACTACCAAAAATAGTGGCAGGTCATTTTTATTGAATTGTCATAGAGAGGAGGTAAATAAATTTGGATGAGCAATTCTCAATCGGTTCAGTTCCAGTATCTGTAGCTGCTAAAGTGTACGGAAGAGATGCATCTTGGATTAGGGCCGGTATTGTGGTAGGATGGTTACCTATTGGACGAGCTACCCGAGACGGTAAGCTTGTAACCACTATTGAAGAGATGGACTCGAAGTACGGACGTATCAACTATTATATTTCTCCCAAGCGGCTCTATGAAGATACCGGCTATGTGTGGAAGGGGGAGAAAACAGTGAATGAGCTCGATCAGTGCAGTGCTTCAGCGTGAAGCCGACTGAGTCTAACTTAGAATAGAAAATCTATCTAACCTAAGATAGAATTCTGCCCGTTTGCCCACTTTTATTTTCAGAATGGGTGGCTTTGAGCGGTTGGGGGAGGACTGATACGGTCATTTTGCCCGAAAAAAGCGGGTTTTTGCCCACTTTTCAAAGCAAAAGTGTCCATGTACTTAGACGTAGTTAGCAGTAGTTAGCGGTTTTTGAGTATCAGAACGAGAGTTTTGGCCAAAAGCCCACTTTTACTTTACACTTAAGCACGAAAGAAAAAAGTAAGAAATATATATAAGTGGCCGGAAAAAGTGGGCAAGTGGGTAAAAGGCGATTCTTCAGTAAAATCTTTGCCTGCGTGATGATATTGCCTCTTTTCTTTCTTTAGAAGGTGTGGTATACTGTCCTTGCGACACAATCAGATAATCGCCCGATTAAGTAGGGGATAACACGGCAAATAGTGTTATCTCTCTTTACTCGTACCCTACATAATTGGGCAATGAGATTGTGTCGCAACAATGGTGAGAACACTTTTGCAGGTGCGTCTCTCCATTGAGGCGCACCTTTTTTTTATTGATCTGAGGTGAGGAGGGCTGAATATGGCTGAGCAGAACTGGGGGATTGTTCCATGCGATGTAGCGATGGATGTTTCCCCTGCAAATGGTTTCACCAAGTTGGAACTTAATTCCACACAGAAGATTCAGGTCGGGGCTCTTTTGCAGCAACTGCCGTCTGTAGCAGTTACTAATAAAATGTCACAACTATACACCGTTACGTTCCCAGAAGGAATATCTGGGAAACTGATGGAATTAAAACAGCGTGAAGGATTTACCACCTCAATTATTGGTGAAGATGGAAAAATCGCCGCATCGGCTGCGCTAAACCCGGTGGACCATGTCCAAGTTTTGGCCATGGGATGCTTTACCGCCATGTCAATCGCATCCAGCCAATACTTTCTCAAGAAGATCAATGACGAATTGAAAGTGATGCGGATGACCATCGATAAGATCCTTGAATTTCTTTATGGAGATAAGAAGGCAGAGTTGATGGCCGAGATCAACTTTGTCAGATATGCCTATGAAAATTATATTTTCATTATGAGGTCTGATGCGCAGCGGGCTGCAACAATCGCAAGTTTGCAGAGTGCTCGTAAGGTTGCGATCAAAGACATTGAATTTTACATAGCCGATTTGGAGTCCACCGTTAAAGGAAAAGAGGGAAAAGATATTTCGAGCCTTGTAGAAAAAGAATTCCAGCTGAAAGAAAGTCTTGAGGTCGCCATGCAACTTTATGGCGTAAGTAGTTTACTGGAAGTTTACTACGCCCAGAATTATGACCGAGGTTATCTTGAATATGTAGAAAGGGACATTTCGGTTTACATCGATAAATGTGAAAAACGGATGTTGGGTAGTTTTTCGTCCCTTCGTACCCTTGTTGACAATGCTAAGGAAATGCCGTTTAAGAAAATAGCGAAGGCTGATATTTTAGATCGCATCGATGGGCTTGTTGAATCGCTTGGTCGAGGTGAAGAATCTGACATGAGAAAATCGTTGCGGGCTGGTCTAAATGCAGCAACTCAAAAGGCTGATTATTATATGACCGTTGATGGAGTTATTTATTTGAAGACAGCGTGATTGGAGTAGATGATAATGAGCTCTAAGAAAACGAATGGTGGAAACAATAAAAAATCTATCGCTCCTACTGTGTTGTCTGCCTTAACAATAGCCCCAGCCATAATTACAGCTGTTGAAGAATTGATAGATAAGCTTCCAGATATTCCGAGTAAAGTTGGTGTTCCACAATTATATGGCCTCGGTTTTCCGTTGAAACTGGATCAGGCTATTACAAGATTGACCAAGGTAGGCCTGACAGTTATGCCAAGTGAACTGAGTATTGGAGAAGCCGATCCAAAATATAGAAACTGCGTTGACTCCGAGGTGGTTGATTCAGATCCAAAGCCAAAACAGAAGGTTGCTGCTGGATATCCCGTAATAATTAGGTATGTTACTCAGGAAGTGATTGACGAAAGTAAGCGGCTGTTTGAGGAATTGGAGAGACAGAAAGCAGAGGCAAACCGCATAAAAAATGAGAAACGTGAACATCAGAAAGCGCAGGCACAAAGGACTATCGCAGATGCTGCTATCCAAGTTAAGGGTTTACCTGAAAAAATATTACACTATAATAAGAAAGGAACCAAATCTAAAGCTCCTTAACAAAATTATATTTTTGGAAAAGAGACGCCTTAATCAGCGTCTCTTTTCTTTTCGCCGAAAAAACAGACTCTTTTATGGAGAGAAGAGATGTGCTCTAAAAATATTCCCCGTGGTTACGGAATACGGAGTTGTGTGGCAGCAATAAATATCACTTCTCTCTTTTATTTTTCAATAAGGAGGGTCTATCCGATGGATATTCACAACAAACCATCATCGCAGAATTACCTTGCTCATCATGGAGTGAAGGGTATGCGCTGGGGAGTTCGACGTTACCAGAATTATGACGGTTCCTATACCCAGAAAGGCTTGGAGCGTTATCGCAAAGCAGACCAAGCGCATGAAGATGCTAAGCAGAAAGCAAAAGAAACGAAACAAGCATATAAGAATGGGACAGCGACAAAAGATCAGTACAAGGCCGCTAAGGGTGAAGTAAAAGTAACAAAGAGAGCTCTCGATAAGAGTTACGACAAGTTGAAAACTGATAAGCTCGCCGATGAGGGAAAGAAGCTTTATCAGCGAGGAAAAACGATTACGAGCAATACTCAGACTACTCAGCTTGCTGAGACTGGCATTATTGTTGGGTCAGGTATAGTCACTACGCTTCTGTCTAATACAATGAAAGACACCCGCGTGGCCTATTTGGCTGGTACATCTATCGCAATCGGCGGCACCATTGTTAATGCCATACTTACAGGAAAGGCAAATTCTGAGAACAAAAAGCTCCGTGCGTACTATGCTCACTAAAAGGAGCGTCATATGGATATTTACCACAAACCATCTTTAAGCGTTTATCTCCAGCATTACAGTAAACCATCCTTAGACGAGTGCCTTGCTCATCATGGCATTCGAGGTCAAAAATGGGGAGTTCGTAATGGCCCGCCATATCCTTTAGGAGAAAAAGACCATTCGGCATCAGAAAAGAAGGCTGGATGGCAGAAATCTCTTGATAAACATCAAGTGGATCAGCAAAGATCCTCCGACAAGAGCTTGACCATAACTAAAGGTGGAGCTAAAATGAACATGTCTGGAGAAACCCGCAATAATCATCAGAGCCATATTTCAAATGGGGCATTAAACATTTCAAACGAGATTCGTCAAGTGGCAAATAAAACGGGTCTTAAACTTAAAACGGGTAATATGTCAATAGACGAAGACTGCAAAGCTGTTGACCCGGATTACAACCCCAATAGCCCTTTAGCGCGAAATAACTGTGGAAAATGTAGTGCAGCTTATGTCCTTCGTAGAATGGGGCTTGATGTTGAAGCAGAAGACATGCGAAAGGAAGAAGCTGATGTTGGACTCGATTATAATGATTTTGGGAAGTATTTTAAGGGATACAAACCTGAAGGGATCATTACGGGAAACCATTTTACCAAAAATGGATATCGAGATGCGTTATCCAAAAAGCTTCTAAAGCTCTGTAACAACGAAAATGGAGCGATGGGAATTATGCTAATTGGAGATGGATATTCTATTGGGCATTTTGTTTCATGGGAGAATGTGAATGGACAGATCCATTACGTTGACTCACAAGGAAAAATGTCAAACGCTGATTACATATTCCAAGGAATGGCATCTGGGATACTTTTGCGTGGATGTTGGGTCGGTCGCCTCGACAATCTGGAAATCAATACCGACACGATTGGCGAATTAGTCAAAAACAAATGAATAGGAGAATGACGATGGTATCTTTGAAAACGGCGTGTCATGTGGTTGAAACAAATCATCCCAATCGATGCATTGTGAGATGCTTCGATTATGATTCTTTCTATGGTTTTATGACTGTGCTCCGTAATTGGAGTGAAAAAAGTATGGAACTTCCATCCGTACCTGCCAACAACAGTATGAATTATATTCGGAAGGAAGATGGTACAGAATTTTTTCTTTCCTTCCATGATTGTCTAAACCTATTAAAAGATGGAACAGAAGTAGATATCAAAGATTATCTTTCTTCTGAAGACGTTGCATTTGCAACGAAGGTAAAAGAATCGATCAACCGACATTAACACTTCCGCAACTATATTTTTTAGAACAGAGACGCCGATTATGACGTCTCTGTTTTTCTTTTGCGCCAAAAAAACAGACTCTTTTATGGAGAGAAGAGGGAATGTGTCAAACTTTTTCTGTTTTTTCTATTATTTCTGTTGAAAGGAGGCCTTTTTATGGCCAGGAGTTCCCGCCTGGAGAGCGGTTTTCAGGATAGGCTCATTGACAAAATCGAAAATCTCTTTCCTGGGTGCATGGTCTTCAAGATGGACCAGATTCAGGGCATTCCTGACCTGCTTGTTCTCTATAAGAACAAATGGGCCTCCCTGGAATGCAAGAGGTCTGCGAGGGCGAAGAGACAGCCGAACCAGGAATACTACGTCGGGAAGATGAACGAGATGTCTTTCTCTCGTTTTGTCTCTCCTGAGAACAAGGAGGAAGTGCTCAATGAGCTCCAGCAGATTTTTGAAAGTCATCAATGATTTTCCGGATTACACGGTTGATATTTATGGCCGAGTTTTTAATCGTTCCGGAAAAGAACTGAAACAGTGGGTAACCCGTGATGGATATTGCATGGTTAGACTTTGCAGAAATGGTTACGAAAAAAGTTGCTCTGTCCATAGATTGGTTGCGGATGCCTTCTTTGATGGAGATCATAATGGCTATGAAGTTAATCACATTGATGGCAATAAGCAGAACAATTTTGTAGGTAATTTAGAGTGGGTTACCAGAAGTGAAAATCTTCAGCACTCATATAAGGCTAACTTGCGAAAATCTCCTCTGACCAAAGAACTTAGGATGAAAGGAGCTAAAGTCTTTGCTGAGCAAAATAAGCGTCCTGTGCGGGTTTTAGAAACAGGCGAGATATTTACAAGCATAAAAGACTGTGCGCAAGCCTTAGGATGCGCCTCTTCTGCAATTAGCTGTTGCTGTCGCGGTTATGCAAAACAGCATCACGGTTACCATTTTGCCTTTGCGGATCAGGAGGACTGACTATGGTATTTAATAGGCACGATAAATTGGAAGGACTTCATGCTTTCCTCGGCGCAAGTAATTATCATTGGATCAATTATAGTGAGGAGAAGGTTGAAGAAACCTATTCTAAATGGAGAGCCGCCCAAAAGGGTACAAAGCTCCATGCTTTTGCTGCTGAATGTATCCGCCTCGGACAGAAGCTGCCCAGATCGAAGCAGACGTTGAATATGTACGTCAACGACGCCATTGGATTTAAGATGACGCCGGAACAGATCCTGTACTATTCTCCTAACTGCTTTGGGACAGCAGATGCAATTATATTCCGGAATGACTTTCTCCGCATTCACGATTTGAAGACCGGAGAGACGCCGGCCAAAATGGAGCAGCTGATGATCTATGCGGCGCTCTTCTGCCTGGAATACGGCATCAAACCCAGCGAGATCGGGATGGAACTTCGCATTTATCAGAATGACGAAGTTCTCTGCCACAATGCTACTGTGGAAGACATCTTCCCGATCATGGACCGCATCATCACATTTGACAAAATCATCAACAGAATGAGGGAACAGGAGGGGTAAAACATGAACCCGATTCAGGACGATGACATCCTGATGCACTATGGCGTCAAACGACGTTCTGGGCGCTATCCGTGGGGTTCTGGCGACAACCCCTTCCAACATGGTGGAGACTTTCTCAGCCGAGTCGAGGAGCTTCAGTCCCAGGGCAAGACCGAAAAGCAGATTGCCGAGGAGCTGAAGATGTCCACGACAGATTTGCGTATGCAGGTTCGGGTGGCGAAGCATGAGCGGCGAATGGTTTTGGCCGACAGGGCGAAATCTCTGAGAGAAGAGGGCAAGACCTTGGATGAGATTGCTAAGATCATGGGCTACAACAATGACTCATCGGTTCGAGCCCTTCTCAATGAGAACACTGCAACCAACAAAAATAAAGCGCGGCAGACTGCGGAACGGTTGAAGCAGGAGCTTGCGGAAAAAGGCGCCCTTGATGTTGGCACCGGAGCCGAGCGTGAGCTTGGTGTTTCCAGTGGTGTTCTTCAGGAGGCGCTTTTCATTTTGGAGACTGAGGGGTACAACCGCTTTGGTGTCGGTGTTCCTCAGGTCAACAATCCGAAGAACCGTACCATCACACCAATTATATCCGTACCGGACATCGACCAGCGTCAGGTTTATCAAGACCTTTCCCTGGTAAAGTCGGTCGGAGAATATCACAGCACCGACGGTGGCGAATCCTGGGACAAGCGGGAATATCCGGCCAGCATCAGCTCTGAACGGGTAAAAATCCGCTATGCCGAGGAAGGCGGCCTGGCTAAAGATGGTGTCATTGAGCTCCGAAGAGGCGTTCCTGACCTGGATTTGGGCGCTTCCCACTATGCTCAGGTCCGGATCATGGTTGACGGAACCCATTATCTCAAGGGTATGGCCATGTACTCTGAAGACATGCCTGATGGTGTAGACATTATATTTAACACCAACAAGCGGTCTGGCACTCCAAAGCTGGACGTATTGAAGAAAATCCAGAACGACCCGGACAATCCTTTCGGTGCGTTTATCAAGGCTGGTGGCCAGAGTCATTATATTGACGAGGATGGCACCGAGAAGCTGTCGGCCATCAATAAGCTGAAGGAAGAGGGTGACTGGGATAAGATGAGCAAAAACTTGTCTTCCCAGTTCCTTTCTAAGCAGCCCATCAAGCTGATTCAGACTCAGTTGGATTTGACCTATGCAGATGCAGAGGATGAGTTTTCCGAGATCTGCTCCCTGACCAACCCCACTGTGAAGAAGAAGCTGCTGATGGACTTCGCCGATGAATGCGACTCCGCTGTTGTCCACCTGAAGGCCGCTGCTCTTCCCCGCCAGAGCACCCAAGTTATATTGCCGCTCACGGCGATGAAGGAAACCGAGATCTACGCCCCTAACTACAGGGATGGAGAGAAGGTTGCCCTCGTTCGGTATCCTCATGGCGGAACATTTGAGATCCCCATCCTGACTGTCAACAATAAAAACAAGTCAGCTATTTCTATTCTGGGTCCCCGGACCAGGGACGCCGTCGGTATCAACGCCAAGGTTGCGGAGCGGCTCTCCGGAGCGGACTTCGATGGCGACCAGGTCGTTGTTATTCCTACCGGTGGGAGGGTGAACATAAAATCGACCCCCGCCCTTGCTGGATTGAAAGACTTCGACGCCAAAGTTGAATACTCCACTGAAGGCAAGACTGGTATCCGGCTCCTCTCTAAAGAGGCCACCCAGATAGAGATGGGTAAGATCTCCAATCTCATCACCGATATGACCCTGAAAGGGGCCCCCGAGAGTGACATCGTGAAGGCTGTCAAGCACAGCATGGTGGTCATCGACGCTGCCAAGCACAAGCTGGACTATAAGCGGTCTGAGCAGGAGAACGACATCGCCACCCTTCGGAAAAAGTGGCAAGGTTACACTGATGAAAATGGCAAGGAAAGAGGCGGTGCCTCCACTCTGCTGTCCCGTCGCAAGCAGGACGTTGAGGTTCCTGAGCGTCAGGGCAGCGGTCGTATCGACAAGCAGACGGGTAAGGTCATCTATAAGGAGTCCGGCCGTACTTACTTTGACGCAAAGGGTCGTGAAGTTCAGGCTACAACCAAGATTAAGCTGCTGGACAAGACCGATGACATTCGGACACTGTCTTCCGGAACGCTTGTCGAGGATGCCTATGCCGACTACGCTAACAAGATGAAGGCTCTGGCCAACCGGGCAAGGCTTGAGTACGTTGCGACGCCGACTTTGGCTCGCTCTGCCAGTGCTGCCAGAACTTATCAGCCGGAAGTGGATCGTCTTACTTCGGCGCTTCGTCTTGCTCAGCTCAACGCTCCTCGTGAGCGTGAAGCTCAGCGTATTGCCAACGCTCGTGTTAAGGCGAAGGTCGAAGCCAACAACATCACCGACAAAGATGAGATCTCCAAGATTCGCAGAGCTGCAATCAGCGATGCTCGCGTCGAGACTGGAGCAAGCGGTAAAGGAACTCGAATCACTATCAGCGATGGTGAATGGGAAGCGATTCAGGCTGGAGCAATCTCTGACACAACATTGAAAGAGATCCTGCGCTATGCTGACCCTGACGTTGTACGTGAACGCGCCACACCAAGAACGAGAACAGAAGTCTCCGAAGCTCGGGCAAACAGGATCAGAGCAATGGCGAATTCTGGTCATACAAATGCCGAAATCGCTGATGCTTTGAACCTTTCGCCTTCTGCTGTGTCAAGGATTCTCAATGAATGAAAGGAAGTGAGAGCGAATGGCTAAGTGTGCTTTGACTACAACCGACAATCCCTATGACCCTTTTACCCAATTCGATGCCTGGTTCCGGTTCGATGAGGACAAAGGTTATCATTCCTGCGCCTATTTGGCGCGTATCGCTCGTACTTCTGATCAGCTCTCTGCTGTTGAGAATGAGCAGGAGATTGAGCGTGCCATTGACGACATCGTCAAGTACAATCCCCTCGGCATCTACAAAAAGGTTAAGGAAACTGTTGAGCCTGAACCTGCGGTAACGGCCTGAGCGGGATACCTCAGCCCTTAAAAATGAGATGACTTCGCTTTAGATAGTCGTTTTAACTCGTCTTTTGTCAAAATTATCAACAAAAATGGCGTTTAGGCGGGTAGACTCAAAGATTTTTAAGGGTATAGGGGGTATCCGTGAAATACACACCCCCTGTGCATCGCGGCGGTCTTTTAAAATTCTCCGGGGGATATTTTTGGGAATTGGTTTTGGTTCAGGGCGGCATTTGAACGAGCCCACAAAGCAGATATTAGTTGGCGAGTCCCTTTTTCATCGTACATCACACGCTCATTGGGAGACACCTCCTCTCCATCCACCAAACAGTGACCGGTGTGTAAGCGATTTTTCTCCCTCGCTGGCAGGTCTGTTTGTGCGGGCTCCTTCAAATGTCGCCCTGAACCATTTCCAAACCCATAACATTCTTGCAGCATCTACCACAAAATTAACCGAGAGGAGGTGGCAAGGTGGCAAAAACTGCAAAACCTTCTGGTACTCCGAAAACTCGAACCCCTTTGACCCCAGAGGGTAGAGAGAACCAGATGATTTCTCTGGCTATGGACCTTGCCGAACAGCAGTTGCGAGACGGGACTGCCTCTTCTCAGCTCATTACCGAGTTTGTCAAGCGAGGTTCTACAAAAGCTCGAATCGAAAAAGAACTTTTGGAAAAGCAGCGCGATCTCGCAGCAGCTAAAGCAGAATCCATCAAGGCCGCTGACAGGCTTGAGGAACTTCTGCCCAAAGTCATGAAAGCCATGGGCAGGTATCGAGGAGAAGATGACGAAGAGGAAGAGTTCGATGACGAATATTAAATGCTATTCGGAGTTGATACTCCTTCCGACTTTCCAAGCCCGGTATCAGTATCTTCATCTTAATGGTGAAGTTGGAAAAGAGACGTTCGGATTCGACAGGTACATGAATCAGTTCTTTTATCGCTCGCCCGAATGGCGGCGTGTGAGAGACTTTGTCATTACCAGAGATGAAGGTTGCGATCTCGGTATCCGAGGCAGGGAGATATTTGGTCGAATCATCATTCATCACATGAACCCGATCAGGCCAGAGGACATTCGTAATAGGAGCGAACTTCTTCTCGACCCGGAGTACCTAATCACTACGATCCATGATACTCACCTTGCAATTCATTACGGAGATGAACACCTGCTGCTTCAAGAGCCGATTGAGCGTCGCCCGAATGACACTTGTCCATGGAAGAGGTAGAGAAAGGTTCGCGCCCTAAACTGAATTTTTCTCTTTTTGTCCATTTGGCTTTTCTACCAACTACATTAGAAGGAGGAGACCTAAAAATGCAAACCAATTCTCAGAGCCGTCGTGACTGTGTTGAATCCAAAGCCGTATCGGTTCATGACAATCCTAACGCTAAGCCCGACTGTCGGGGCCTTCGTGCTGAGGCACATCCCGTTGACGAGGCTGCGCCTGCCGAGGTGATGAAGAGCTTTACTGCTGGGGTGGTTACTGAGTGCCTGAAGCTCAATGTCCGCAAGGAACCGTCCACTGATGCGGAAGTCCTGACTACCATTGACGCGCTGTCCAGCGTTATGGTCGACATTGACGCTTCTTCCGATGCGTTCTACAAAGTTCACACTGAGGCTGGCGTTGAGGGCTTCTGCATGAAGAAGTACATTGCGCTCAAGAGATGAGGAGGTCGTCATGGAGATTACCGAAAGCATCCTGACCTCCATCAAGAAGCTGTTGGGCATCGACGCAGGTTATGAGCACTTTGACTCTGATCTCATCATGCACATCAACAGCGTGTTCACGATTCTGGCGCAACTTGGTGTCGGGCCAGCCAACGGTTTCTCCATCTCCGGTAAGGATGAGACATGGAATGACTTCATCGCCAAGGAGCCTAATAACTTCGCTCTCGTAAAATCCTATATGCATCTTAAGGTTAAGCTGCTATTCGATCCGCCGCTTAGCTCTGCTGTCATTGAGTCCATCAACAAACAAATCAGTGAGTTTGAGTGGCGTCTCAATGTTGCGGCCGAATCTGTTTGACGAATTAAGCAGAGAGGAGGAACTCCGAAATGGAACTTTATCATCACGGTATTCTTGGCATGAAATGGGGTATTCGTCGTTATCAAAATAAAGACGGGTCTCTCACTGCTGCCGGAAAAAAACGGTATAAAACCCAGTTGCAAGCCGAAATAGCTTCCGCTGCGAACAATAAAAATCGAAGCTTTGCATCAACAACCTATACAAATCCAGGGGTCAGCAGTATTGCTGCAAATGTAAAAACAAAAGATTCAGGAATTGCAGAGGCTGCTAAAACTTTAGGAACCATCGGGGACACAATCAACGAACAATACAATGAAGCTTGCAATACAGCCAAAGCTGAAGCATTGAGCGCTTTGAAAAGCCCGAGCTTCAAGAATGATTTGGATAAGCGGCTCTATGATATGTTTGGCGATGGCTGCGATGATGAAGATTTCTTCAATTTTGAGCGCAGCACGGCCGTTGAAGATCTGCTGAATTCTTCTAAGTATTCTCCCGAAACTACTAAAAAAGTTGCGGAGGTAAAAGAAAGCATAGCTGAATATTACAAAACTTGTGAAGAAATGGCGAAAAAGATCACCGATGGTTATGGCAGTGAAACGGTTGCAAGTGTCGGAGACATGGCCGTTAAATACGAAGATGTCGTAACTGATATGATTCATAGAGCTGCCGGTTCATCTTGGATTTCTTACCTCTATCGGCATGGCGAAGATTACCTATTGGAAGACATTGATGAAATACATGATTCGTCAATCTATTCGATGAAAGAGTATAACAAAAAGCATTCCGGATAGAGGAAAAAATAAGATTTGAAAGCCTGCGAATAAAAAGTCAAGCCCCAAAATGGAGTTGATGGCAGATTATTTGCAGGCAGAGGAAGGGCGGTGAGGGGAACTACAAATAGACCGCCGCGCCAGCGCCGGTCTGGTAATTTTATGCAGTGTATTAGGATTGAGCACACCGCGCCAGTGGCATTCTTAACAAGTCGTGCTGACAGCGCCTTGCGACAGTCGGGAGGCCGTAAAGCGGCCTGCATCAGTCAGCCATGCCAGGCGCGTCGGGGGTCTGCTCCCAGAGACCTTGTTCTTTGAGACAGTCACGGACTTTTCCGTAGTAAATGCGGAGGAATTTGGTCATTCCGGCGGTCATGTAGACATAGTACGGCTTTCCCTCGGAACGTTTCTTGTCGAGGAACTGATACACCGGGTCGTCTTGGGGGTGCAGCTGGAGCAGAATACTCATGATGACAAAAAGCGTCTTGCGAAGGTACGGGGAGCCCCGCTTGCTGCTGGGCTTGCTGTCTGACACCTTGTCCCCGGAGTCATCCTTGATGGGGTCGGTGCCAGCAAAGCCTACTATGGACTTCTGGTGGGGAAAGCGGCGGATATCCCCGATCTCAGCCATCAGCTGGGGTCCCATGGATTTGCCGACGCCGGTCATGGCCATGACAGTCTCATACTCCGGGAGCTGGGAGGCCAGCCGGTCCATCTCGGTGCGGTAGGTCTCCACCGTGCGGGAGACGGCGTTGAGTTGGGAAACCGCTTCCCTGACCAGCAATTTGCAGGTGTCAGACTTGGGCACCAGCGCAAACTTTTGCCGGGCATCTGTGTGCAGGTCGATGGCCGTCTGCTGGGAGAAGTTATAGCCGTGACGCTTGCACCACTTCCGGTATCGCTCCACAAAGGCGTTCTGACTGACCCTGGCGACACAGTCCACATGCCAGAAGGTGTCCACATAGTCCACCCATTTCTGGCTGCCGTCAGGCCGCGCAGGGCTGTCAAAGTATCTGTTGGCACCGGGGTAGCTCTGCTCCAAAAGCGCGACCAGATTGTTGCTCAGTGCGGTCTTGGTCTTGCTCGACAGCTGGAACTGGCGGTGCATGGTCTTGAGGTCGTAACGAATCGTATCCATAGGGGTATATTGCGGCAGGATTTCCCATTTGTCAAGGGCAAATCGTGCGATCTTCATCGCGTCCGCCTTGTCCGTCTTCACCTTGCGGATGTTGATCCCGTCCTGGTAATTCTTGATGGCAAGCGGATTGATGGCGGACACGAAGAAGCCCGCGCTGTGCATGGCTCTCGCGAACGATTCGTAGTACCTTCCCGTGTGTTCCATGACGATTCGAACCTCGCCGTCTAAGCCGGCCAGCTTCCCGGCCAGACTCGCAAATCCCTCGGCGGTGTGCGGAATCTCAAAAGGTTTCATCAGGGCGCTTGTCTTGGTCTGGAGCACGGCAACTGTGCTCCTCCCATTGGATACATCGACACCTACAGCGAACATATGGTCTCCTCCTGGTGTGTTACTGCAATGGCAGGCCGTCCTTTTCCCATTGCCGATTCTATCTGTTCGCTGACACGAGAGACCCTTACGGCTGCTCAACCTGCGCAAATCGAACGTTGCACAATGGAAGGCCGGCTGGCTGACTTTCATTCGAGCGCGAAACTCTTGGAGGAATACGTCAGGCCATAGCGCTTCCATTATACAACTTAGGCAATGAGATGTCCCTCGCCTGTGGCTGGCTGCCACGAACATGGGGCAAATATATAGTAACAGGAGGAAGCCCAAAATGGAACTTTATCATCACGGCATCAAAGGTCAGCGATGGGGTGTGCGACGTTACCAGAATGCGGATGGTTCTCTGACACCTGAGGGGCAGAAGCGGTATGACCGGGATGTTGCTGAAAACAACATGAAGAAAAAGGAAAACAGAGCAATTCTAAAAGAAGGCGGCGACCCAGACCGTTGGGTTCGTGAGGATTTAGAACGGTCTAAAAAGGTTGTGGATGCTAACTCCGATCTGGTGAAAGAGTTCAAGAAGCTCGAACAGACCACCGCACCAAAGCCTGCGACCAAGAAATTCGACTTATCCAAGATGAGCGACAAGGAACTTCGAGATCAGATCAATCGCCAACTCTTGGAGCAGCAGTACAACAAACTGTTTTCCGATACCTCTTCTTCGGAGGTCTCCAAAGGCCGCACCATGGTGAAAGATACTCTCGAATTTGCCGGGAGTGTTTTAGCCATCACTGGCTCAGCGCTCAGCATCGCTCGCGCAATCAAAGAACTGAGAGGATAGGAGGGCGTTTTTATGGAACAACTGGCCCATCATGGTATCCTGAACCAAAAATGGGGCGTGCGACATGGACCTCCTTATCCTTTAGGCGGAGGAGACTATAGTCCCGCTCAGAGAAAAGCCATCCGTAACAAACGGAAGGCCGGCAACAGTATCTACAACAAGCGGCATTTCGACGAGGTTCTGAAGGCCGACAAAACAACTCTGAGTACCTTGTCCTATGATCGTGATCGCACTAAGAACACTGATATGTTCTATGCGACACATAATGTTCTGGACAAGCACCAGTACAATGCTTTGTTCAATCGGCCTATTCCTAAGACTATATATGATGAGAACGGGAATCCGATTGGAACTGGAAACTTCATGAAGTACCGCATTGACAACTCGCTGAAGAAAGACATCAAAGTTGCCAGTGAAGATTCTGGCGCAGAGGTGTTCAGAGAGCTCTTTAAGAAAGATCGGGACTTCTACAATTTCGTTATGGACGAGGACCGTATGCAGAGCTACTTTGTGAGCGATAAGTACAAGTTTAAGGGTTATCGCGAAGTCCGGCAAGTCTTGGAAAAGATGAAGCAGGGCGACTACACCCCGACTGCTGACGAACTTCAGATCGTGTATCGAATGTTCAATTACGTCATTCCTTATGATGGTGCTGGCGATGCCCGCAAAGGAAAAGACGTAACTACTCAGCGGACGAAGTTCTTCAACGCTTGCAAAGAAGCTGGTTATGGAGCAGTCCTCGACACAAACGATGCCATTTATGGCGGATTCAAAGCCAAGTCTCCTGTTATAGTATTTGACATGGAACAGGTGGTTCCGAAAGATGTCTACCAAACCAAGATGATAGATCAGAAATTTTCGGACCTTGTGCTTGTCGGCAGGAAATTGCTTGGGCAGTAAGGGGGGTGAGCAGATGTTATCAAACACTGCCGTCCCCAAATATTACGGTGCTTTTCGAGACGCTGTAATTCGAGGCGAAATCCCAGTATGCAGAGAGATCGACTTGGAAATGCACAGGATTGACGATTTGATTGCCGATCCGATGTATTACTATGACGATAGAGTTGTTGATGGTTGGGTCGAGTTCTGTGAAAATGAATTGACATTGACCGACGGCTCCGATTTGCATTTGCTGGATAGCTTCAAGCTCTGGGGCGAGCAGGTGTTTGGTTGGTACTACTTTGAGACACGTTCAGTTTATGTCCCCAATCGAGATGGGCATGGCGGACGATACGTCAATAAGAAGATCAAGAAACGGTTAGTGAATAAGCAGTATCTGATTGTTGGACGAGGTGCAGCGAAGTCGCTGTATGACTCCTGCATTCAGGCATACTCTCTGGTCGTTGACGGATCTACCACACATCAAATCACTACGGCCCCAACTATGAAACAGGCAGAGGAGATCATCAACCCGATTAAAACTGCCATCACAAGAGCTTGCGGCCCTGTATTCCAGTTCTTGACAGAGGGTTCTATCCAGAACACGACCGGCAATCTCATGAATCGAGTTAAGCTGGCTTCGACGAAGAAGGGCATCGAGAACTTTATTTCCGGCTCCCTGATCGAAGTTCGTCCGATGTCGGTGGACAAGCTTCAGGGATTACGCTGCAAGGTTGCTACGGTTGACGAGTGGCTTTCTTCTGCGGATGCTCGTGAAGATGTCATTGGTGCCATCGAACAAGGCGCATCCAAGTTAGATGACTACCTGATCGTGGCCACAAGCTCCGAAGGCACAGTCCGAAACGGAGCAGGTGACACAATCAAAATGGAGTTAATGAACATCCTACAGGGTGTTGGCCGGCCAATGCCCCAGGTGTCAATCTGGTGGTATAAGCTGGATTCCGTTGAAGAGGTTGCTTATCCCGATATGTGGCTGAAAGCCAATCCTAACATCGGGAAGACTGTGACCTATGAAACCTACCAAAAAGATGTAGATAGAGCTGAAACTGCCCCATCCACGAGAAACGATATGTTGGCGAAAAGGTTTGGCCTCCCTATGGAAGGCTACACCTACTATTTCACCTATGAGGAAACCCTTCCTCATCGCAGGCAAAAGTTCTGGCAGCTGCCGTGCGCTATCGGATGTGATCTTTCACAGGGTGACGACTTCTGCTCGTTTACATTCTTATTTCCTCTTCGGGGTGGGGCATTCGGTGTGAAAACCAGGAATTACATCACTTCGCTTACCCTTAATAAACTCCCCGCCGCCATGCGTCTTAAGTACGAGGACTTCATGGCGGAAGGGAGTCTCATTGTTATGGAGGGGACGGTCCTCGATTTGATGCAGGTCTACGAAGATCTGGACGACCACATCATCAACTGCGGCTACGATGTTCGCTGTCTCGGATATGACCCGTACAATGCGAAAGAGTTCGTAGAACGTTGGATGTCTGAGAATGGGCCGTATGGCATCGAGAAGGTCATTCAGGGAGCAAAGACTGAGTCTGTTCCTTTGGGTGAACTGAAGAAACTCTCTGAGGAACGTATGCTTATCTTCGATGAAGATCTGATGACCTTTGCTATGGGTAACTGTATCACGATTGAGGATACCAATGGGAACCGTAAGCTGATGAAGAAGCGGTCTGAGCAAAAGATAGACGCTGTGGCTGCCATGATGGATGCCTATATCGCTTATCGGCACAATCCCGAAGCATTTGAATAGGAGGAATCGTCTAATGATGACCTTCTCAAGAAGATGCTTGCTGAGTTAGCTTGAGGGAGGTGATGGTTACTGAAATGGAAATGTCATTAGGAGCTCGACTGAAACACGCCTGGAATGTGTTTACAGCAAATGAATTTGTCAAACCTCGCTGGGACATTGGCCCGAGCTATCATTATCGCCCGGACCGTCCTATTTTCAGTAGAGGAAATGAGCGGTCCATCATCACTTCAGTTTACAACCGAATCGCATTGGACGTAGCGGCTATCACCATCCAGCATGTTCGCTTGGACGATGAAGGCCGCTTTACTTCTGTTATGAACAGTACCTTAAATGACTGTCTTTCTCTGGAGGCAAATCTCGATCAAACCGGAAGGGCATTTATTCAGGATATTGTTCAGTCCATGTTGGATGAAGGCTGTGTTGCCATTGTCCCCGTTGACACAGATGACGATCCCGAGGAGGGGTCGTGGAAAATCGAAACAATGCGGACCGGAAAAATCCTGGAGTGGTATCCGCAGCATGTTAAGGTTCGTGTTTACAACGAGCAAACAGGCAAGAAGGAAGATGTTTTGGTGTCTAAACGCACCGTAGCCATTGTGGAGAATCCCTTCTATGCCGTCATGAACGAGCCCAACTCCACAATGCAGAGGTTGATTCGGAAACTCAATATTCTGGACGCAATCGACGAACAGAGCGGTTCCGGAAAACTCAATCTCATCATCCAGCTCCCTTATGTCATCAAGACAGAAGCGAGGCGTCAACAGGCGGAAAAACGCCGTAAAGATATCGAGGAACAGCTATCCGGTTCCAAGTATGGTGTTGCGTACACCGATGGAACAGAGCATGTGGTTCAGCTGAACCGGCCCGTCGACAACAACATAATGTCTCAGATTGAATACCTGACGAGTATGCTTTACAGCCAGTTAGGATTGACTCAGGGCATCATGGACGGTTCCGCCGACGAAAAGACGATGCAGAACTACTACACCAGGACGATTGAACCCATCCTCTCCGCCATTGTTGACGAGATGAAGAGGAAATTCCTCACCAAAACCGCTCGGTCACAGAAGCAGTCGATCCTGTTCTTCAGAGATCCGTTCAAGCTGGTTCCTGTGAGTGAGATTGCTGAGATCGCCGACAAGATGACTCGTAACGAGATCATGACCTCGAATGAGATTCGGCAGAAGATCGGCATGACACCCTCGAAGGACCCGAATGCGGACAAGCTCCGGAACAGCAACTTGAGTGCTCCCAAAGAGGAATCGACCGAACAAAACATTTCAAAGGAGGACAAAGTTCAAAATGGATCTGAAGTATAACTTTAGTGGCTGGGCAACCCGAAACGATCTTGTTTGCGCCGACGGAAGAACTATCCGGAGGGATGCTTTCAAGCATTGCGATGGGATGTCGGTTCCTATTGTTTGGAACCATCAGCACGACGATGTTGACAACATCCTGGGCCATGCCATTCTGGAAAACCGCCAGGACGGCGTATATGCCTACTGTTTCCTGAATGAAACCGAGAGCGGCAAGAAAGCCAAGGAGATCGTTCAGCATGGCGATGTGCATATGCTCTCCATTTACGCCAATGGGCTGAAACAGATGTCCAATGGCCGCGGCAAGGATGTCGTTCACGGGGACATCAAAGAGGTCAGTCTGGTTGTCGGTGCGGCGAATCCCGGCGCTTTTATCGACTTCGTGGATCTGGCCCATGGTGAGGGCGCTGAGCAGGAAATCATCATCGGAAGTGGTGAGCCTGTCAGCCTTTATCATTCCGATGATAAGCCCCCTCTGGTCCCGCCCAAAACGGAGCCCAAAGAGGAGCCCAAGCCCGAAACCAAACCCAAGGACGATCCGAAGCCGGAGGACAAGCCCAAGGACGACGAGACAGTTCAGGACGTTGTCGACAGCATGACCGATAAGCAGCGGACCGTCATGTATGCCCTCATCGCCGCTACTGCGGAAGAGCTGGGGGCTTCCAAAAAGGGGGACGATGACGACCCCGAAGACAAATCTGACAAAACCAAAGGAGGAGACAACACCATGAAGCACAATGTTTTCGACAAGGAAGAGACTCGGGACACCACTCTGAGCCATGCCGTTCAGGGCGAGATTCTGGGCCTGGCCAAGCAGAACAATGTTGGCAGCCTGCGGACTGCTCTCGCTATCTATGCTCAGGAAGCTGCCGCCAATGGTGACGAGGAGCTTCAGCACGGCATCGACAACATCGAGAGCCTGTTCCCCGACTACAAGGATCTGCGCTCCGGCGCTCCCGAGCTGCTCACCCGTGACCAGGGCTGGGTCGATGTGGTTATGAAGAAGGTCCGCAAGACCCCCATCAGCCGTATCCGTACCCGCCAGATGGACGCCCGCAATGCGCGCGCTCGGGGGCAGGGTTATCAGAAGGGTAAGCGGAAGACCCCTTCCGGCAACATGAACATGATCTCCCGGACCACTGATCCGCAGACCGTGTACTGCATCGATTCTCTGCATCGGGACGACATCGTTGACATCATCGATTTCGACGTGGTCGAGTACCAGTACGGCGTGATGAAGCAGAACCTCAATGAAGAGGTTGCCATTGCTATCATGATCGGTGACGGTCGTGATGCTTCCGATGAGATGAAGATCTCTGAGGATCATATCCGTTCTATCTGGAACGATGACGATCTCTACACCATTCACTACGATGTCGACATCGAGAAGGCGCGGAACGAGCTTCAGGGCTCTCGGACTGACATGAATTTCGGCGAGAATTACATCTATGCCGAGGCTATTATCAGCGCCGCAAAATACTCCCGCGAGAAGTACAAGGGTTCCGGCACGCCTGATCTCTTCTGCACCCCTCACCTCGTCAATGTGATGCTGCTGGCGCGTGATCTGAATGGCCGCCGTATCTACGATAATTTGAACGATCTGACCGCTGCACTGAATGTTGGTGCGATCCATACTGCGGAGCAGTTCGAGGGCCTGGTGCGTGAGGATGATGACGGCGGTAAGCACAAGCTGCTGGGCATCTTTGTCAATCTTTCCGATTATACCGTTGGCTCCACCAAGGGCGGTGAGATTTCTCGATTCGATCAGTTCGACATCAAATTCAACGAGCACATTTACCTCATCGAGACCCGCCTGTCCGGCGCTTTGACCAGGCTCTACTCCGCCATTGCGCTGGAGGAGCCTGTCACTCCCTGATGTGAGGGTATCAAAATGGCAAAATTTTATGGATCGGTCGGCTATGCTGAAACTGTAAAGACAGCTCCTGGCGTGCATGAGGAGAGGATCGTCGAGTACCCGTACTATGGCGATTTGACCCGGAATGCACGCCAGCTTCAGTCTTCGGAGACTCTCAACGACGACATCAACGTTGCAAATGAGATCAGTATAGTCGCCGATCCATTTGCCAGAGAGAATTTTCACCGAATGCGTTATGTCGTGTTTATGGGGGCGAAATGGAAGATCACCAAGGTGGAGGTTGGTTATCCACGGTTAATCTTGACGATTGGGGGCCTTTATCATGAGTCAAAGAAGAATTGAGCTCCAGGCAATTCTGGAGAATCTGCTTGGCTCTGAAAATGTGTACTTCCAACCGCCAGCGAATCTTGAGATGGAATATGACTGTATCCGATATTCCCGAATCAAGATCAAACCGAATTTCGCTAATAACCTTCCCTACCTCCTTCACGACTGCTATCAGGTGATTTCGATTACTAAAAATCCCGATAGCGATCTTCCTCATAAGATCGCATCTCTGCCGATGTGCTCTCACGATAGCCACTATACGGCAGAAAATCTGCACCATGATGTCTTCACACTCTATTACTAACAAGGAGGAAACTGCAATGAGTAAACTTCAGTGGGATAAGGTCGGCGAGCGTTTGTATGAAACTGGCGTTGACCGCTGCGTACTCTTTCTTATGGGAAAGAACGCCGCCTATGAGAAGGGCGTTCCTTGGAATGGCCTGATCGCATTCAACGAGAACCCTTCCGGGGGTGAGGCCAATCCCTTCTACGCCAACAACAAAAAGTACCTGAACATCATCGCTGCTGAGGATTTCGGCTTCGGCCTTGAGGCCTATACCTACCCCGATGAGTGGGCGGCCTGTGACGGTTCTGCCGAGATCGCCCCGGGCGTCACTGCTGGCCAGCAGACCCGCAAGGTCTTTGGCATCACCTGTCGTACTCTGATCGGCAACGATACTGAGGGTCAGGATCATGGCTACAAGCTCCATCTGGTCTATGGCGCGCAGGCGTCTCCCTCTCAGCGCAACCATGGAACTGTGAACGAGAGCCCCGAGCCTACCACTATGAGCTGGGACGCCACCACCACCCCTGTTGAGGTCCCCGGTTTCAAGCCTACGGCTCATTTGGTCATCGACTCTACCAAGACCTCTGCCGAGAAGATGGCCGCCCTGGAGGAGATTCTGTACGGCAAAGATCCCACGTCCGAGGGCGGCACCGACGGCGCCGATTCTCGTCTGCCCCTGCCCGCCGAGATCATCGAGCTGATGAAAGATTCTGCGATTTCCGGCTAATTTTTGCCGCCGTACATCCATCCTGTAAGATCTATGCAATTTGTGAAGCGGGGCTCTCTTAACCGAGGGCTCCGCTTCCTTTTATTTTTGAAAGGAGAAAACTTACCATGCTGAAACTGACAAGGACTTACGTCGACTTCAATGATCTTTCCCGCACGGAAGATTTTTACTTCAACCTGACCCAGGCCGAGGTGACCGAGATGGAGCTTTCCGTTGACGGCGGCCTCGTCGAGATGATTAACCGCCTCGTCGCCGCGAAGGACGGCAAGCAGATCATCGCCCTGTTCAAGGACATCGTTCTGCGCGCTTACGGCGAGAAGTCCCCTGATGGCAAGCGGTTCATCAAGACTCCGGAGATCCGGGATGCCTTCGCCCAGACTCAGGCCTATAGCGACCTGTTCATGGAACTGGCGACCGATGCGCAGAAGGCGGCCGAGTTCGTCAACGGCATCGTCCCCGCTCAGAAGCCCGCGGCCTCTGAGCCTCCTAAGGTTCCTGTTACCCCGCTTGGAAACCAGGGCTGAGATAAGTGGAGTGACCGGAGATGCTGGAGATCGTAGTACCTGCGACACAGATAGGGGAGAAGTTCGACGAAGCAAAAAGCGAATTCATTCCCATCATGACAAAAGAGCAGACGCTAAAGCTGGAGCATTCTCTGGTCTCCCTTTCAAAATGGGAGGCAAAGTGGCGTAAGCCTTTCCTTTCCAAAGAGAAAAGGAGCGCAGAGGAGTCCATTGACTATGTTCGGTGTATGACCCTGACACAGAATGTGGACCCCAATGTCTATAAAGCGCTTACGCCAAAGCTTCTCGCCGAGGTGTCTGCCTATATTGATGCATCTATGACTGCCACCACTTTCCCTAAGCGGGGGAATAGGGCCACAAGCAGCGAGTACATCACATCGGAGATCATCTATTATTGGATGGTCTCGTATCAAATTCCCTTCGAGTGTCAGAAATGGCATCTGAGTCGTCTTCTTACCCTCATTAACGTCTGCAATGTGAAGAATGCACCGCAGAAGAAGATGAGTCGGCAGGAAATCATGGCTCGAAATCGTGCCCTTAACGCCGCTCGAAGAAAGAAACTGAATACGAGAGGGTGATAAGGATGCCTCTGATCGGAACAACAAATGAGGAAAAGATTTGGAATTACCTGAAGTCAAAAGGTCTTTCCGATTGCGGCGTCGCCGGGCTCATGGGTAATCTTTATGCCGAGTCTGGCTTGCGCCCGAATAATCTCCAGAACACTTATGAAGGAAAGTTGGGCATGGCCGATGCCGAGTACACCGAATTGGTGGATAAAGGCTCTTACAAGAACTTCGGTAATGACCGAGCAGGCTACGGCCTTGCTCAGTGGACATATCCGACACGCAAAGCCGCTTTACTCACCTATGCAAAGAATTGCGGCAAATCTATCGGTGATTTGGAGATGCAGCTTGAGTTCTTGCTGAAGGAACTGACCAGCTATGGTCTCTTTAACAAACTCAAAACCGTATCGACCGTACTTGAAGCCTCCAATATCATTTTGCTGGAGTTTGAAAAGCCGGCAAGTATGAACACGGCTGCAACACAGGCCAAGAGGGCCGAGTACGGTCAAAAGTATTTCGATAAGTATGTCCAGAAAGGAAGTGCCGACCATATGGCAAAATTGACCCCGAATACCACCTACACCGTAAACGGTGTGAAAATCAGCGAGAAGATCATTCCGGACGGCACTCGCTGGCAGGACACTACCAAAGCTAAGAAGGCTGGTTTCTCCGCTGGCGCTTTGTACAAGAGCCAGAAGAAATTGAGCGGCACCGGTCATGGGAAGAGTGTAACTATTCACAATACCAATGACCTTCCCAATGTTCACGATGATGGCGAGCAGTATACCAGAGCAACATTCAACCAGAACATGAACAGCAGCCGGGTTCATTTCTTTGTTGATGATACCGGTGGCTGGCAGAACCTGAAGGCGGGAACCGGGATGGTCCCGTCTGATCCCGTTGGAGCTGCTGAGGTTTCATGGCACTCTGGAGATGGCTCTGTGGCTGATGGCGGCAACATGACGAGCCTGAGCATCGAAATCATCATGAATGAGTCTCCGGAGCATGACAAGATCGCCAGGGACAATGGTGCCAGACTGGCCGCATGGCTGCTCTGGAAGAATGGTCTCACAATCGATAAACTCGTTACCCACACCTATTGGGTAAATAAGTCGGCCGGTAAAAAGTTTGCTGATGTGGACGAACAGTGCTGCAATCCGATCTCCGGCAAGAAATGGTGCCCGACATACATCTTCGGCAGCAGCAATAAGACCTCCGCTATGAAGAACTGGAAGGCATTCAAAGCACTTGTTAAGAGCTACCTGGATGCCCTCAATGGCGGAGCAGCTTCCGTAACTACCACAAAGCCAGAAAACACCCCTTCTCAGGCTTCTGCTTTTGTACCGAGACTGACTCGACCTGAAGCAGGAAACAAATATTACATCACAAAGGCCTCTGGTGGCTATTCGTCTGCTGTTAAGGGAAGTCCGACTGATGCCCTCTGCGATGTGCTTGCAAACTGTGTAGGCTATGCCTACGGCAGGTTCAACGAAATCGTTGGTGAAGGCGCCTGTAAGTATTTGAGCCCTGTGAATGCTGAGAATTTCATTCAGTACAAGGGCGAACTGGAAGTCGGAACCGAGCCCCGCTTGGGTGCATGTATGGTCTGGCAGAAAGGATCTACTTTGAAGGGAACCGATGGCGCCGGTCATGTCGCTATCGTTGAGAAGGTCATCAGCGCTACAGAAGTTGTTACTTCTGAAAGCGGATGGAAAGCTTCTAAACCTTTCTGGACTCAAACTCGGAAAAAGGGAACAGGTAATTGGGGCCAGGGGACTGGGTATAAGTTCCTTGGCTTTATTTATAACCCGGCAAAGTGTTGCCAAGGGACTGCCCCCGTTTCCAAACCGACAACAACACCCGCCACAACAATGAAGAAAGCGACAGAGGCTGCTAAGTCTTTGAAGAAATCTTTGGCTGGAACCTATGTCGTAACCGCTGAAAGCGGTCTTCATCTTCGAGCCGGAGCCGGAACCAACAAGGCCAGCATGATCCTCCTCCCCAAAGGGACAAAAGTGCAGAACTATGGCTATTACACTGAAATCAACGGTGTTGCATGGCTCTACATTCAGGTTACCTATCGTGGTGTTAGATACACAGGATTCAGTTCAGGAGCGTATCTGAGCAAAACGTAAAGGAGCAACTCTATGATTACGTTCAGACAAAAGGGCGACTTCTCCAACCTGACCAAATTCTTAGAAAGAGCAAAAGAGGTTGTGCACCTCGGTGATCTCGATAAGTACGGTCGCGCTGGAGTGGCCGCCCTTGCGTCTGCGACGCCTGTTGATTCCGGATTGACGGCGAGTTCGTGGTCTTACGAGATTACAAACAAGAATGGGACGGCGACGATTTCATTCCGCAACTCTAACATTCAAAATGGAGTTCCTATTGCTATCATTCTGCAATATGGACACGCCACAGGGACAGGCGGCTGGGTAGAAGGGCGCGATTACATCAACCCCGCTATCCAGCCTATTTTTGACCAAATTGCAAATGACGCATGGAAGGAGGTTGAACGGTTATGAGCAGGACAATCGACGAGAGAGTCGTAGAAATGCGATTTGACAACAAGCAGTTTGAATCTGGTGTTCAAACGAGTTTGTCAACTTTGGAAAAGCTTAAGAAAGGTTTAGACCTGGACGGAGCTGCTAAAGGCTTTGACCAACTCAGTACGGCTGCTAAAAGATGCGATATGTCCGCAATCGGGCGTTCTGTCGAGACTGTGCAAGCAAAATTCTCGGCATTTGAAGTCGTAGCTATGACTGCTCTCTCCAACATCACCAATTCTGCGGTGAATGCTGGTAAGCGTCTTCTCTCCTCCCTAACTATTGAGCCGGTTTCTACGGGTTTCAATGAGTACGAGCTTAAGATGGGTTCTATCCAGACCATCATGGCGAGTACCGGTGAAAGTCTGGACAAGGTCAACCAGAAGCTGGACGAGCTGAACAGATATTCAGACCGTACTATCTATTCCTTCTCTGACATGACCACGAACATCGGTAAGTTTACTAATGCCGGTGTTAAATTGGACGATGCTGTTGCCGCAATTCAGGGCGTCAGCAATGTGGCTGCTGTATCCGGTGCAAATGCTAACGAAGCATCCCGGGCAATGTATAACTTCGCTCAGGCATTGTCGGCTGGCTACGTTAAGCTGATTGACTGGAAATCCATTGAGAACGCCAATATGGCCACGGTGGAGTTCAAGACGCAACTTTTGGAGTCTGCTGTTGCTGCTGGTACATTAACAAAGACTGCTGATGGCATGTATAAGACTTTGGCGAAGGGGACTGTCATCGACGCGACTCATTTGTTCAACGACAGTCTTCAGGAGCAGTGGATGACCACGGAAGTCTTGACTGAAACTTTGAAGGACTATGCCGACGAGACCACAGAGATTGGTAAGAAAGCCTTCGCGGCAGCCCAAGATGTAAAAACTTGGACTCAGCTTTTGGATACTCTTAAAGAGAGTGCTCAATCTGGCTGGGCCGAGACTTGGCAGTTGGTCGCAGGCGACTACGAAGAAGCAAAAGCTACTCTTCGCACATTCTCCGAATTCTTCAGCAGTATCATCGATGGTTCCGCCGAAGCGAGAAACGCCCTTTTGGAAGGTGCGTTGATGTCGAGTTGGGGGCAGATCAAAAATCGAGTCAATGAAACAGGCATCTCCGTTGATTCGTTTCGAGACACCCTTCGCGAAACTGCTGAGAGTTCTGTTGAAGGACTGGACAAGATAATCGAGGAAGCCGGTTCCTTTGACGCCGCTCTTTCTAAAGGCTGGCTCACTACCGACATCCTCTCTGATACCTTGGATAATCTGGTCAGCAAGGCCGCTGGAACTCAGGTGAGTATCTCTGAGCTTTCGGATGAGCAGTTGCAGAACATCGGATACACCCAAGAGCAAATCGAGGCTCTTCGGGCTCTTTCGGAAGAAGCCAAGTCCTCTGACAGTAATCTCGCTTCCTTGGTAAGCACGCTGGATCGTCAAAGTGGCCGCGAACTTTTATTCGATTCTCTATTGAATGGAGCAAAGGCGGTTCAGGGATTGTTCCAGACCATCAAAGGTGCATGGCAGGATATTTTTCCGCCTGCTACATCTGAACAGCTTTATTCCTTCATCGAAGCACTACATTCCGCATCGGAGAGAATAAGAGATTTCTTTACGCAAGCGGAGGAAGGTGCTGATGGATTTACGGGGGCTATTAACAAGCCATTACAAGATATCGGAAACACTTTTAAGGGCCTCTTTGCGATACTCGATATCGTGAAGCAGGCCTTTAGTGCTTTGTGGCGAGTTATCACCCCCGCTGGTTCCGCAGTTGGTGGACTCCTTACAGGCGTGCTCGGACTGACTGGTTCTTTTGGAGAATGGCTCGCTAAACTTGATGAAAGCATAAAGAAGGGCGATGTCTTCTACAAAGTGCTTAAGTCTATTGTCGATGTCGTAAAAGGCGCCATTACTGTGGTGACCGGGTTCGCTGCTGCGATTGGAGAGAGCTTAGGTTTCCCCGGCCTCGACGGAGCAACAGCTTCTGTTGAAGCATTTCTCGGGACTCTGAAAGAGAAAGTGAGTGCTCCGGGACTGGAGAAATTGCAGGCTATCTTTGATGGCATCTGCACAAGAGCTAAGTGGGTGAAAGACGCCATCGTCGGCATGAAAGACGGTGTCGTTGATTCCATGGGTAAGATTGACGGAGCAGTTTCCGGAAACAAATTTGTTCAGGTCCTGACTGGTATCGGTACTCTTATCCGAGAGGTTGCCAGCGCTATTGCAGGACTACTCGGAAAAGCAATCGACGGTCTTATCAATACACTGAGCAATGCTGACTTCAACGGCATCCTCGATTTTCTGAATGCTTTAGCCGCCGGTGGTATTATAGCCGCGATCCGTAAATTCATAGATCCTGTAGAGGAACTGGAAAACACATTCACCAGTCTTAAGGACTGGGTGAAAGGACTCGGTGGCGGCGTTACCAAGATTTTGGACGGTGTTCGCGGAAGTTTAGAGGCCTGGCAGACCAAGCTGAAGTCCGATGCTTTAGGCAAGATAGCGGCCTCTATCGCTGTGCTCTCTGTGAGTTTGTTGGTACTTTCGTCTATTGACTCCGACAAAGTTACTGGTTCACTTGCCGCCATGGGCACCATGTTCGCAGAGCTTATCGCGTCCATGGCCGTCTTGGATAAGCTGAGCATTGATGGAAAATCTGCCAATAAAACCGCTTCGGCTATGATAAAGATGGGAGCGGCGCTCCTTGTCTTGAGTCTGGCTATGAAGAATATCGCCGAATTGAATCCTGAACAGTTAGCCGAAGGGCTAATCGGTGTTGGCGTATTATTGGCTGAGGTTGATCTATTCCTCAATACAGCTAAGTTTGACAAGAAGGCTTCTAAATCTGCGACAGGTATGATTCTATTCGCCGCAGCAATCAAAATACTCTCTTCTGCTGTAAAGAGCCTTGGAGAGATGGATTGGGACGATATGGCGAAGGGACTTGTCGGTGTCGGGGTTCTTCTGGCTGAAGTCGAAGTCTTTCTGAACAATGCAAAGTTTAACGGAAAGGCTGTTTTGACTGCAACCGGCATCGTTATTCTCTCCTCGGCAATCAAGGTCCTCGCCTCTGCCTGTAAAGATTTCGGCTCTATGTCATGGGGCGAAATCACCAAAGGTCTTACTTCTATTGCTGCGCTCCTGCTGGAGATCACAGCATTTACTAAGCTGACCGGTGACGCGAAGCACGTTATCTCGACAGGCCTCGCCTTGATCGAGATTGCCGCTGCCATGAAGATATTCGCATCTGCTATGTCTGACTTTGGCAGTATGAGCGGTTCGGAGATCGCTAAGGGTCTTGTGGCCATGGGCGGAGCTCTTGCGGAAGTAGCGATTGCCGTAAACCTGATGCCCAAGAATATGGTCAGTGTCGGAAGCGGTCTGGTCATTGTTGGTGCAGCTCTCAAGATCGTGGCCAGTGCTCTTTCCTCGATGGGCAACATGAGCTGGGAGTCCATTGCAAAAGGTCTTGTAGCCATGGGTGGGGCCCTTGCGGAACTGGCTATCGGTCTGAATGTAATGAATGGAACGCTTGCTGGTTCTGCCGCATTGCTTGTGGCTGCTGGAGCTTTGACCGTCCTGACTCCGGTCCTTGTGATTCTTGGCAACATGAGCTGGGAATCTATTGCAAAAGGTCTCATCACGATTGCGGGGGCTTTCACCGTTATGGGCGTCGCCGGAGCCGTTCTTGGCCCATTGGCTCCATCCATCCTCGCCATTTCGGGAGCATTGGCCTTGCTCGGAGTTGGTTCTGTTGCTATCGGAGCTGGTCTTACACTGATTGGCACGGGACTGACTTCTATTGCAGTAGGCTTAACGTCATTGGCAGCCGCGTTCGCCTCAAGTGGAACTCTCATTGTTGGCGGGCTTTCTGCTATTGTTCTCGGATTTGCGGGGCTCATCCCGGCTATTGCCGAGAAAATCGGTGAGGCCATCGTAGCATTCTGCGGTGCTATTTCAAGCGGAGCTCCGGCCATCGGTGAGGCTGTGAAGGCCATTGTTTTGACTTTGGTCGACGTTCTGGTTCAGTGCGTTCCCGCTATTGCCGACGGCGCGCTTCAGTTAGTGACCGGCGTATTGGCGTCTTTGGTCGCTTACACTCCTCAGATCGTAGATTCTGTGATGCAGTTCCTGATCGAGGTACTCGAAGGGATCGCTCGTAATATTCCCCAACTCGTTCAGGCCGCAATGGATGTTGTCGGCGCATTCTTCGCCGGCGTTCTGAGTGCTTTGAGCAATATTGACAGCAGTTCCCTTATTCAGGGGATCGCGGCTGTTGGTTTGCTTACGGCTTTAGTTGCAGCGCTCGGCGCTGTCTCGGGGCTTATTCCGGCAGCTATGGCCGGCGTTCTCGGCATGGGTGTTGTAATAACGGAACTGTCGGTTGTTCTGGCTGCTATTGGAGCTTTGGCACAGATCCCTGGCCTTGAGTGGCTTATCAGCGAAGGCGGTCAGTTCCTCCAAACTGTTGGAAATGCTATCGGCAGATTCGTTGGGGGGATTGTCGGCGGTTTCATGAGCGGTGTCTCCAGTTCGTTCCCTCAAATCGGGGCGGATCTGTCCTCGTTCATGACAAATGTTAAGCCCTTCATCGACGGAGCCGGTAGCATCAGCCCGGATATGCTTACTGGAGTCAAGGCACTTACCGAAGCAATCATTCTCATTACTGCCGCCGATTTGCTGGAGGGTTTGACCTCTTGGCTCACTGGCGGTTCTTCTTTGTCTGACTTTGCAGAACAGCTTGTGCCGTTTGGCGAAGCCATGATGAAGTTCTCCAACACTATTTCCGGTTTGGATGGAGATTTGGTCAGTACAGCCGCTATTGCCGGAAAGACATTGGCTGAAATGGCCGCAACTCTGCCCAATAGCGGAGGAGTGGTCGGATTCTTTGCTGGTGAGAACGACATGGAAGAGTTCGGGAATCAGCTCTCCGGCTTTGGCAAGTCCATGATGGACTTTGCTGACAGCATCAAGGGACTGGATTCCGACGCTGTTCAAAATGCCGCGATTGCCGGTAAAGCGATGGCCGAAATGGCTGCTACTTTGCCCAATACCGGTGGCGCAGTTTCCTTTTTCACTGGAAACAACGATATGGATACCTTTGGAGATCAGCTTGTTCCGTTTGGCAAGGCGATTAAAGAATACTCTGACGCTGTAGCTGGTCTTGATGCTGATGCTGTTGTGAATTCTGCGATAGCGGGTAAGTCTCTCGTAGAGCTCGCGAACACCATTCCGAATACCGGTGGGGCTGTTGCATTTTTCACTGGTGATAACGACCTTGCGACCTTTGGTGAGCAGATTGTTGTCTTTGGCAAAGCCATGAAAGAGTATTCTCAGACCGTCTCTGGTCTGGATGCCGAGGCCGTAACCAATTCTGCTACAGCAGGAGCAATTCTCGTGGAACTTGCAAACACCGTTCCAAATACGGGAGGGCTTGTTAGTTTCTTCGCAGGAGACAACGACCTTGAAACCTTTGGTGAGCAAATCGTTCCATTTGGAGAGGCGATGAAAGCTTACTCCGATTCTATTACCGGTATCGACGCAGAGGCAGTTGCCGCTTCCACCACCGCGGCCCAAGCACTTGCCCAACTCCAGTCTACCCTTCCCAATATGGGAGGGTTGGTCGACTTCTTCACCGGAAGCAATGATCTTTCTACATTTGCAGAAGGAATTATCCCATTCGGTGAGGCAATGAAGTCTTATGGTCAGTCAGTGTCCGGTATCGATGCCGAAGCTATCAATGCATCTGCTGTGGCAGCTCAGGCACTTTCTCAACTCCAAGCGACTCTTCCTAATGTTGGTGGGGTTATGGAGTTCTTTACCGGTGGTAACGATCTTGGCAAATTCTCCGAGGGGTTGGTTCCTTTCGGAGTAGCTATGAAGTCATACGGTGATTTCGTATCTGGGATCAATGCAGAGGCTATCACCGCCTCGGCCACTGCCGCCAAATCTCTGGCTGAGCTCCAGTCTGTTCTCCCGAATGTGGGAGGCGTTATGGAGTTCTTCACTGGCGGAAACGATCTCGGCACTTTCGCTGCCGGTATCATTCCCTTCGGCGCAGCTATGAAATCCTATGGGGAGGCTGTCGCTGACATCAACGCAGAAGCAATTACCGCTTCCGCAATCGCAGCACAATCCCTTGCTCAGCTGCAAACTACACTTCCGGCAGTTGGCGGAGTGATGGAGTTCTTCACAGGAGGCAATGATCTTGCCACGTTTGCCGCTACTATCGTTCCGTTTGGGGCGGCTATGAAATCTTATGGAGAAGCTGTCGCAGAAATCAACACGGAATCTATCACTGCATCTGCAATCGCTGCACAGTCTCTCGCACAACTTCAGACTACACTTCCGCAAATCGGGGGTGTCATGGAGTTCTTTACAGGGAGTTATGACCTTGCAGCCTTTGGCGCATCCCTCATTCCCTTTGGCCAAGCCATGAACTCTTATGGGGCGGCTGTTGCTGGTATTGATGCTGGAGCTGTGATGAATTCGGCAACTGCTGGACAGGCTCTTGTGGAATTGGCCAACACCCTTCCCAAATGTGGAGGGCTGGCAGAGGTATTTACTGGAAGTAACAGTTTGGCTGCCTTTGGTAACGAAATTGTCCAGTTCGGTAAAGACCTCTCTGCTTACGCAAACGCCATCAAGGACGTAAAACCCGAGATCGTCACCGCATCTGCTAATGCTGCGCAGGCCTTGTCTAATCTTGCTACTGGGCTTCCTGATAGCAGCCTCTTTGACAAGTGGTTCGGCGGTGACCAAACCCTTGCTTCTTTCGGCAAAGATATTGCTTCGTTTGGAGCCGACATGAGTAATTACTACGCTAAGGTGGCCAGTATTGATCTGACAAAGCTGGCCGGGGTTATTACCCAAGTGTGGTCTCTTGTGGATCTGGCCAAGGGAGTTAAGGGACTTGATGCGAGCGGGTTCACCTCATTCGGAAACGCATTGAAGGCTATGGCGAATACCGGAATTTCTGAGTTTACCTCAGCGTTCTCTAATTCGACTACAGAAGTCAACAAAGCGGTTCAGGGTATGCTGAACTCTGTGAGCGCCTCTATCTCAAATGGTAAAACCCTCACAACGCCGGGTATGGAGTCTGTGATGAAATCGTTGGCCGACGTCGTAACGAAGAAGGCCACCGAAATCAACAATTCCGTGACGACATTGATGAAGGGGGTTGCCACCACCATCCGAAACAGTGGACCGTCTGTCAAGAGTGCGACGCAAGCAGCTTTTGCTGGAGCAGTTAGCACCCTTAATAGTCTGAAACCTCAGTTCGAGACAGCCGGTAAGAATGCTGGTCAAGGCTTTGTCAATGGCATCAGTTCCAAGTTGAGCAGCGCTACTGCTGCTGGTAAAAGTTTGGGCCTGGCAGCCCTGAATGCTGCAAAGAAGGCATTGGACAGTCATTCGCCTTCTCGTGAGTTCATCCATCTGGGTGAAAACATGGGTGAAGGTCTGGCCATTGGTGCCAAGAACAGCATTGTCCCTGCTTCTCAGGCTACCTCCAAGATGATCGACGAAGTCCTTAAGGTTAGTTCCAAAGGAATCAAGGCATTCCAGGAGTGGGCCGAGGAAAAGAAGTATTATGGCGAGCTTAGTCTGAAGGACGAACTGGCTGGCTATGAGAATCTACAGAAGCAGTACAAGGCTGGAAGCGAAGAGCGCATCAAGATTGACCGTGAGGTCTACAGAATTCAAAATGAGCTTGTCGCGGCCACCTATCAGGCATCTATCGACTGGATCGAGGAGGAGAAGTATTACAACCGGCTCAGCACGCAGGAAGAACTCGAAGCGTATGAGCGGATGCAACAGCGTTATCTGGAAGGCAGTGAGGAACGTAAAAAGATTGACCGTGAGGTCTACACTCTTCGTAAACAGCTTATGGATGAGTCCTATCAACACTCCATGGACTGGATCGAGGAGGAGAAGTATTACAACCGCATGAGCCTTTCCGACGAACTCGCTGCCTATAAGCGGGTACAGAGTCGGTATGCAAAGGGCACCGATGAGCGCAAGAAGATGGATCGTGAGGTATATCGTCTTGAACAGGAGATCTATGAAGCTCAGAAGCAGTACATTTCCGATGTTCAGAGTGTCCAGGCCGAGGCAAATCAGAAACGCTTGGATCTCGAAGAGGAATATGCCAACAAGGTCAAGTCTGTCAATGAGAAGCTGGCATCCGACATTCAATCGTTGAATGACAAGTATCAAAGTTCTCTGGAATCTCGCACTAATAGCCTTTACCAGTCCTATGGCCTCTTTGATGAGGTTAAGGAACGGGAAGAGGTCAGTGGCGAAACGCTGATGAAAAACCTGACCGATCAGGTTCAGGAGTTTGGCGAGTGGCAGGATATTTTGGGCAGTCTTTCGGTGAGAGGTTTGAGTTCTGAGTTAGTCGGCGAACTTCAGGAGATGGGGCCGTCTGCAATCGCGCAGATTAAAGCCCTTAACTCCATGAGCGATTCCGAGTTGGAGAAGTATGCTGCGCTCTGGTCCATCAAACATGCTCAGGCTCGTGAACAGGCCGTCGGTGAGTTAGAAGGTCTCCGAATTGAGACTCAGAACAGCATTGCCCAACTTCGAGTTGATGCTGAGCGAGAGCTGGACGATTATCGTGCTACCTGGCAGACCAAGATGAACCAAGTTACGATTGATGCCAATCGGGAACTGGAAGAGCTTCGTCAAGCCTTTGGCGAAAAGGTCGGTCTTATCAAGAAGGATACTGAAAAGGAAACGCAGGAGATGGTTGATACCGCTCAAGCGATCCTTAAGGAAGCCGGATGGGATGAGACCGGAAAGCAAATTGTGACTGGTATCAAAGCTGGTGTCGAAGAGGAAAAGCCCAATTTCTTGGATGCTTTGACTCAGATGGCATTAGAGGGCGTCCAGGCTGTGAAAGATACGCTCGACATTAACTCGCCCTCCAGGGTGTTCCAGGAGCTGGGCAACTATACAGGGCTTGGCTTTGTGAAAGGTCTAACCGATTATGCTAACAAGTCCTACGATGCTGCCGCTAATGTGGCGGGATACGCTACTGACGGCCTTTCCAATGCGATCTCTAAGGTTTCTGATTTGGTCAACGGTGAGTTCGATATGCAGCCGACTATCCGGCCAGTTCTGGACTTTACCGATGTGGCCAGAGGAGCAGGCGAACTCAATAGTCTGCTTGGGTACACAAGAACACTTGCGCTTGCTGGGCAAACCAGTCTGGCATTTAACTCTACTTTGGACAAGGATGGAATGACAGTCACCGTTGATAACGATGGCGTTGTTCAGGAACTTCGTTCTTTGAGGAGTGAGATGGCAGAAATGACAGCTCGTATGGAGAGGATGCAGGTTGTCTTGGATACCGGTACTTTAGTTGGTCAAATGGCCGATCCGTTGGACGCCGCTCTTGGACAAAAACAAACCTTTAGGGGAAGGGGAATTTAGTATGTATCATTCTATCACATTCGGCGAGAAGAACACATGGGATGACTGGCATCTGGTCCCCACTTCCCTGCCTGTTTTTAACCCTCCAGCACAAAAGGTAAAAACCATCGACATCCCCGGTGGGGACGGCGTCATTGATTTGTCGCAAGCCCTCACCGGGCATCCGGTTTTCCAAAACAGAACTGGCTCCTTTGAGTTTATTGTGCCAAATGGATTTGAACCTTGGGAGTCCGGAAGAATCGAGCAGGCACCGTGGCATTCTGTTTACTCAGAGATCATGGATTATCTTCATGGCCAGTCTCTGAGAGCTATCTTAGAGGATGATCCTGAGTATTTCTATGAAGGACGTTTTACCGTGAACAGTTGGAAGAGCCCTAAAGACTGGTCTCGTATCACTATTGATTACAGTGTCGGCCCATATAAGTGGTCGGTATTGTCGTCTATTGACGATTGGCTTTGGGACCCGTTTAACTTTCAAAATGGAGTTATTCGAGCGGCGTTTTTCAAGAACATCTCAGTGACCACCTCGACAATAGCCCGGCGTCTTGACGCAAAACTTTTTGGGCGGGCTCCTGTCTGCCCTAAATTTCTCGTTTCCACAACAGCTCGCCGGGGTATGCATGTCCGTTTCGTAAACCCGCAGTTGGGAATTGATGAAACCAAGCTGCTCCCAGAAGGAACCGTTCAGATTCCAGAGTTTGTATTCTTTGGAGACCAGGGAGTTACTATTTACTTTTGGTGCGATTCTGGTTCTGGAACCGTATCCGTTGACTTCAGGCAAGGGAGGTTGTAACCAATGTATTCGATTTACGCAGACGGCGCTTGCATCTATAGCGATGTGTTTGCGCTCGAAAGCATGAAGGTTCTGAACCCGAAGCTGGTGTTGGAAGACAACGGTGCTGGTTCTCTGTCAATGAAGCTTCCTCCGATGAACGTTGGTTACGCATCTATTATCCGTATGATTACGGATATTTCTGTCCAGAAGGACGGAGAAGAGATTTGGGCCGGACGTGTCTTATCAGAGAACAAGGATTTCTGGAATAATCGGGATCTTTACTGCGAGGGAGAAATGGCGTTCTTCAACGACAGCTCCCAGCCTCCGGCGGAGTATAATGGCCTCTCAGTTCGTGCATATTTGGAGCGTTTGATTGCTGTCCATAACTCCAAGGTGACCCCGAATCGGCGGTTCACTCTTGGTGCTGTGACAGTGGTTGATAAAAACTTTCCGACCTATTACACGAACTATGAGAAAACCATGGCAATTCTCAATGCCTTGGTCGAGCAGTACGGCGGTCATCTCAGAGTGCGCAAAGTGAATGGGGTACGATATCTGGATTACTTGGCAGAGTATCCTGACACATGTAGTCAGGTGATTCAGTTTGGGTCAAACCTCATTGACTTTACTCGCAAATGGGATTCGACTGAGTTTGCAACTGTTATCATTCCCCTCGGAAACCGGCTTGAAGACAGCCCCATTGAAGCTCTGGATGCCTATTTGACTGTTGAAAGCGTGAACCAAGGCAGTATGTATGTTCAGTCTAATGAGGCTGTGGCCGCATATGGCTGGATTGAAAAAACTGTCACATGGGACGAAGTCAGTGATCCGGCGGTTCTGTTAGAGAAAGCGAAGACCTATTTGACCGATCTCCAGTTTGACAACTTGGAGTTAGAGCTGAGCGCGTTGGATCTGCACTATCTGGATGTCAACACGGAAGCGGTAAAGCTTCTGGATGAGATTCGGGTAATTTCCAGACCCCACGGGTTAGATCGGATGTTTCCGGTTAAAAAGCTGGAAATCCCGTTGGATAATCCGGAGCAGACTCAATTCACGCTTGGTGATAGCGTCAAAACAAGTCTTACCAGTGTGAACAATCAAACCAGCGCTGCTATCTTGCAGAAGATCGAGGGGCTACCGAAAGCTCATTCCCTTCTCAAAGAAGCCAAGGAAAACGCGACCCAGATCATGAATATGGCCACAACTGGTTACATCACCATCACCAAAGACCAGTACGGCTCGGAGACACTTTATATCTCGAATGTTCGGGATTACAAGAAAGCCGATAAGCTGTGGAAGTGGAACATGAACGGTCTTGGCTACTCCAATGATGGCGGTAAGACTTTCGGGTTGGCTATTACAATGGACGGCTCCATCGTGGCTGACTACATTACCACAGGCGTGCTCAATGCAGATGTAATCAGGGCCGGGGTTCTCAAAGACTACGGTGGAAACTTCAGCCTTGACTTTGAGACTGGCAAACTGACCATGAAAAAGGGTTCCATCAACATCGGCAACGGAAATTTCACAGTCGACGAAAATGGTAACCTGTTTGCTCGCCGAGGGACTTTTGCAGGTACACTCTCTGGAGCAACGGGAACTTTTGGCGGTCAGCTTGTCGCGGCAAGCGGAGACTTTAAGGGTGTCGTTCAGGCGTCTGATTTTCTTGATCGCTATGGCCGGAGCATGATGAGCGGGGATAAGTTTTCTTCAGATTATCTCGATCTTTACGGCATTACCATCCGAAACAGGAACACCGGAGAAATCACTTTCGCAGTAAGTTCGACCGGAGTCATCACTATCAACGGAAACATCACCATGGGAGCCGGAAGCACCATCAACTGGGCTGCTGTCAGCAATCAAAATCTGAATTACAATCCCGCTTATTCCCTTGCTCAAACAGCCAATAGTCAGGCGAACAGAGCACTTTCAGATGCTGCCGATGCCTATGATGCTGCCGATGCCGCGTATGCCAGAGCAAATCAGGCGTATCGTTTGGCAGATTCTATCGAAATGCCCAGCTACATCCGTTCTACTTACATTGACTCGACAACAATTCGGTCGCCGGTCATCGAGGGCGGAGAGTTCTATGGTGGCGAATTCAATGTTATTGCTGGAGGTAATTCCGGGAGCTTTAATCTCTATGGCCCGTATGGAAGCAGTCGTTACCACATGTTTTCCATCAGATATTATGATGCCGGTGTATGGGGGCCATATGTCTATGTTTCCAGCCCTTGTGGCGGAACTATTTGTTTTGACGGTAATGTCGAATTTACTGGTAATGTTGAATTCGCAAGTGCGCGTGTTCATGGCCTCAGTTCTGAATAGGAGGATGAAGTGTGAAGAAAAAACTGAAAAATGCTCAGATGGTTGCAATGTTGAACCAGCTCCAGCCTATTCTGTCCCATCGGGATAAAATTGGGTACATCGCCGCCCGAAACTATCGCATTCTCTCTGAATGTCTTACAGAGTATGAGGCGTTTCGCAATAGTCTTATTGAGAAATATGGAGAGGAAACAAAAGACGATAGAGGTCGTCCTATTATTGGCGTAAAAGTCGATTCCCCCAACTTCAAGCTCTTTTGTGATGAGTTGGCTCCGTTCAATGAGATGGAGCATGAGGTTGAGATCATGACGGCCAGATACGAGGAAACCATCGGCTGTCTTAGTGGCGAGGAAGTTCTGAGCATTGATTGGATGCTGGAAGATTAGAGGTGATTTTCATTGGCTAATATCAGCACCTATCTGCAAAAGATCATGACTGCTGTCTATGGCGAAGAGGTTCGCGGCTCCATCCATGATGCTCTGGCGGCTATGAATACAGAGTCGTCTAATGCCATGGAGTTTGCTGCCACTGCCAAGGACTCTGCAAAGGCCTCCGCAGACACGGCCAAGGGTCACGCTGACACCGCAACAAAAAAGGCCGGAGAGGCGCTGAGTTCCGCTGACCGGGCCAAGGCTTCCGAGACCAGTGCCAAGGCGTCGGAGTTGAATGCTATCAGTAAGGCCACTGAGGCTACCACTGCCGCAGTAGAGGCAAAAGCTTCTGAAACGGCGGCCGTCAATTCTGAGGCTGTCGCCACTCAAAAAGCCAATGAGGCTGCTGCGTCTCAGACTGCTGCCGCTCAGAGTGAGGCAGAGGCAAAAGCTGCTGAGGAACGGACTAAGACAATCCGCTCAGATGTGGAGGCATTGGGCGCTCAAGCTACGGCGGATAAGAATGCCGCAGAAGCTGCCAAAGATGACGCAGAGGCCGCGAGGGATAATGCTCTCGTCAGTCAAAATGCGGCGAAGCTTTCGGAAAATGCTGCTTTGGTGGCAAAGACTGCCGCAGAATTTGCTAAGGATGATGCTGAAGCGGCAAAATTGGCTGCTCAGGCGGCTAAGCCGGCCGCCGAAACAGCAAAGGCTGATGCGGAGGATGCCAGAGACAAGGCAAAAGTATCTGAAACAGAAGCCGCTGCAAGCGCTCTCTCTGCTCAGCAGTACAGCGGTAAGCCGCCCAAGCCGCAGGATAGAACCTGGTGGATTTGGGATGCTGCTCAGCAGAAGTACATCGACAGCGGAATCGGCTGCGATTTGGTAGGCCCTACGGGTAATGGAATCAAGGATATTCAGCTTACCAAGGGCGACCATACGCCTGGCACCACCGATATTTACACCATGACCACAACGGACGGGGCGACCTATAACATCTCCGTATACAACGGACGAAATGGAACCGGCGCAGGCGATGTGCTCGGTATCTGGTTTGATTTGGTTCCCCCCGCCTCTGGATGGCTTAACGGAGAAATCACAATCGCAGACAGCCGTCTGATGGCCCTGTCAACCCACAAATATTTCGTCAGCGCAGACGAAGCCAGCCGTGAGGAATATCTGGAATGCGGAGTGCAACCCAGAGACATCACCACGACTGGCTTTATTACGTTCAAGAACGATACCGATCCGTCGGAGGACATCACGGTGAATGTGATTCGCTTTGAGCTGTCCGCCAATGGAACACCCTGATGAAGGAGGTGCGAGACTTGAAAATTAACGTCATGGATACCTGGGCGGTTATGGTTGAGGATGAAACGCTCCGGCAGAACTCCAAAAAGACCTACAATGTGGAGTTCAACTTTGACAAGTGCTGGGACGGATATTCCAAGACAGTCATCTTTGAGGCCGGCCCTGCCAGTGTCATTGTCGCTTTGACCGAGGACCGCTGTACCATCCCCGCCGAATGTCTGAAGCATGGAAGCGTAAAGCTCCAAATCGGCATTTACGGTGTGAATGGAGAGGAGCGTAAGGGCACCATCTGGTGTTTGGCCAGCATGATTATCCCGGATGCTACCATGAACATGGGCGGTTCTTCTCCATCTCCCGATGATATTTACTCTGAAATCATGGCTGCTATCGGAGATCTTGCAGCAGCCGGTTTTGAGGGTAAGACACTGGCTGAGGTTTTCAAAGAAATCAAAGACAGCGCTTGCGAAACTGCAACCGACGAAGAAGTTGGCTCCATGCTGAACGGAGCTTTTGGAGCATCTTCTGGCGGCACCACCAATCCCGGGGAAGAAACTTTAGGAAACACCGCGACTGACGACGAGGTTGCGGGCATTCTCACAGATGTTTTCGGCTAACAGTCGAGAACAAATATTATTAAGGGAGGACATAAATATGTCTAAACACACCACTCTTGACCAGTTGAAGATGCTGGCGCAGCGCTCCAAGACCGAGATCGACAAGGTCGATACTAAAGTAACCGCTCTGTCCAGCCGGGTGGACGACCTGGTGACCGCCGGCGGCGAGCCCAATGTCAT
>OFFT01000226.1_pt1 | contig 46244 bp, 43 predicted proteins | sample 1521581 | NCBI WGS metagenome assembly OFFT01 (sample SAMEA3504084, study PRJEB24116) | mouse gut metagenome | biome: mouse gut; feature: mouse-associated habitat; material: faeces | place: Denmark | collected 2011
ATGAGAGACCGGTAAAACATTGTATAGTATTTTACACAGGATTATGGACTTGACTTTTTTGTATATTTCCCTATTTTAACTAGTATTAACTACTTACAGTAGTTTTATACTAATGAAAATAGTATATTATACTTGAGAAGTTCAACAACAGGATACTCGCTTAATTTTAGAAAGGTAATTAAAATGTTAGGTAATAATATAAAAGAACTAAGAAAAGCTAAACGCATGACCCAAAAAGAGTTGGCAGACACATTACATGTATCTCAGCAAACTGTAGGATCATGGGAAACCGAACGAGCTATACCTGGTGCTGATACATTAGCTCAATTAGCCGATTACTTCGGCGTGACGACTGACTATCTACTAGGTAGATCTGAAAAGAAATCATCTAGTGAAGAACAAGAAACAAAAGACTTGAAAAAATTTCTTGAAGATAATTTGGACAATGGGATGACTTTCGGTGATGGAAAAGTCACACAAGAAGATAGAGAGAAACTTGAGATAGCATTAACTCAAATTTTTTATAGGTATCACGACGAATTTAAAAAAAGGAAAGAAGAAAAAGGTAGATTTAAGTTTTAACGGGGTGTTGTTATGTGGAAATATAGCGATCTTTTACGGAATATCTATAAAAAAACGGGGACACATGATCCATTTAAAATAGCTATGTATTTTGATATTCCGACATATTATGTACAGATAGATAGTCCCTTAGCAAAGACTATTTATCTCTATGGTCAGCCTATAATTTTACTATCCGATAAATTGCAAGAAAGTAGCGCTAAATACTATGTTTGTGGACATGAGTTAGGTCATATCTTTAAACATACTGGTATCGTTTGCGCATATGATAGTAACACACATTTTAGATCTAACATGGAACGTGAAGCTGACCAATTTAGTTTTGATCTCTGTAATGCTTTATATCACGAAGAAAACGGATATTACCCTAATGAGATCAATCAACTTAACTACTCATATGGAGTACCTAAAAATTTCCACTTAAGCGAAACACTACGATAAAACTTTGATCCGTCCAAACACTGATGACGTTAAAAGCTGAAAATTAAAAGGAGTTTTATTATGAATAAGGGTATCAAAATCACTGCTTTAGTACTTTTATCTGCTTTAACTTTAGCTGGTTGTAGCAATTCTGTAGATAATTCAGATAAATCAGCTTCTTCATCCAGTGTTAAAGTTAAGAAAAATAGTTCTTCCCGTGATAACAAAAAAGTAACCTCTGGAGAACTTTTGAAGGTTGGTCAATGGCATAATGATCCAGCTGCTGGAAAAGTAACTCTAGAACGGATAGTCTCACCTACTAATGCTGAAATCAATTACGGCTCAATGAACTTCAAAATTAAATCTATCAAACTATTAAAATATGAGCCAAAAACATCAGAACAAAAGGAAAATATCGCTACAGCATTTAACACCTTAGATGTTTCTTCATCAGCTTACGTTGTTCAAGTGATCTATACATTAGATAATACTTCAGACTCTGAACTTCAATTTAACGGTATCAAATCACTTGTAACCAACTATGGACAACAACTAAGCATGAATAGTGGCTTAATTGATGATGGTGTAGGCTCTGCAATTGCAGCACATGCACATAAAGATGAACATGCACAAGCACTTATTAAATCTGATGATGTTTCTAAACTAAATCAATTAACATTCAATCTTGATTCTATTTCTAGAACTGATACGTATGAAACAGTTGCCGAAGCTCCTGAATCATTAACTATTGATTTTAAATAATTTATTTTTCCCGTCCTAGTGACGGGTTTTAAAAGCGCTAAAAAAGAACATACGTTTGAAAGGAGCGATAATATGGCAAGTATCGTCAAACGCGGTAAGAACTATCATGTTCGAGTTTCTTGGCGTGATAAAAGTGGCGTACTAAAGCAAAAATCTAAAGGTGGATTCAAAACAAAAAACGAAGCCCGTCAGTACGCAGTTGAATTAGAGCAACAATTATTTACAGGCGTTAATATCAAGCAAAAGAAAATTCCCTTTTCTGAGTATTTTGCAAATTGGTATGAAGTATATAAGCAACCCACTTCAAAGCACTCAACTCAACAGCGATACGAAGTTGCAATAAGACAGATCAACGAGTACTTTCAAGACATTGCGATCCAAGATATCACTCGTCATGATTATCAGGTATTTCTAAATCAATACGGTACGAACCGCTCAAAAAATACCGTTCGGATCATGCACTCAATGATCAAAGCTTGTGTTAGCTCAGCTATGTACGACGAGATCATCCGAAAAAACTTCACTGAAAATATCCAACTCGTATTCGATCCTGCAAGAACTAGAAAGATAGACTACCTCTCACTTGATGAACTCAAGCGATTAACTGATCTTTGCTTAAACGGACGTCAAAAGCGCTATACGTCTCGCTACATGATCCTAACTGCGATTATGACTGGAATGCGTATTGGTGAGATCATGGCGCTTACTTGGGACGATATCGATTATCAACGGCAAACGATCACAGTCAATAAGACTTGGGACTATCAAAGTGGTGGTGGCTTTAAAGCAACAAAAAATGATTCATCTAATCGGACAGTAAACGTAACACAACAATTGCTTGATTGGTTAGCTGAACTCAAAGAAAATAATAGTAACATGGTATTTGAAAATGCACGTGGTCAGATCCCAACTTCAGCGGCTGCAAATAATACATTACGTACGCTCTTAAAACAAGCTGAGATCAAGAAACCGTCCTTTCACTTCCATTCGTTACGTCATACACACGTTGCCTATCTGCTTAGCAAAGGAATAGATATTTTTGTTATTTCTAAGCGATTAGGCCACTCGAATCTATCTACTACGACTGATACTTATGCCTATCTTATCCATGAATATCAGCAAACACAAATAAGTGAAATCAAGAAAAATCTCGCTTTGCTGGCTGAGTAATTTGTGCAACATTTGTGCAACAACTTTTCAAATTCCGACTGTTTTTAACTGTTTTTCCAATAAAACAGAAAAGGCAAAACGCTGATATATCAGCGTTTTGCCTTTTCTTAACTGGTATTAACTTCATTTGATATGATCCGGGTGAGATTCGAACTCACGACCTACGGTTTAGAAGACCGTTGCTCTATCCAACTGAGCTACCAGACCATCGCAACGAAGTTAATTATACCGTCTTTTTATAACTAAAGTCAATCATTTTCAGATAAAATTTATAAATTTTTATCTTGTGATCTTACTCATTTTTTAATGCCTTAACTAAGCGATCCAAGAAATTGCCTTCATCAGCAACTTCATCACCTGAAGCTTCCGCAAAAGCTTTCAATGCGATCTTTTGTTGTTTATTTAGACTCTTTGGTGTTTGAACTTTCACTGTAACTCGTTCATCACCATTGCCTGTTCCATGCAATCTCGGTGCCCCTTTACCACGTAAGCGGAATGTCGTTCCCGTTTGCGTTCCAGCTGGGATCTTCAACTTAACATCTCCGTGAACAGTCTTAACTGGGATCTCAGCCCCTAAAGTAGCTTGCACAAATGTGATCGGTTGTTCTAAATAGATCTCAGAGCCATCACGCTTGAAGGTATCACTTGGCGCAACATTAAAGACGATAAAGAGATCACCGTATGGACCACCATTTACCCCTGCTTCACCTTGGCCTTGTAAACGCATTTGATTGCCATCCTCGACCCCTGCTGGCACTTTGACTTCAACTGCATGCTTCTTGCGGATATGACCAGAACCATGACATGTAGTACACTTTTCTTTGATCTCTTTTCCAGTACCACCACAGACATCGCATTCTTGTTGGGTCATGATACGCCCAAGTGGAGTTTGGCGCTCGACTTGGACAAAACCACGACCACCACAATGCGAACAAGTTACAGGTGATGTTCCTGGTTTAGCACCAGTGCCGTTACATGTGTCACAATCTTCTTCACGAGTATATTCAATTTCAGTCGTCTTACCAAAAATTGCTTCTTCAAAGGTCAAGTTCATTTCATATTGCAGATCACGACCTTGACGCGGAGCTGTGCGTGAACGACTAGCACCACCGCCACCAAAGAATGAACTGAAAATATCGTCAAAACCACCGAAACCACCTTCAAAGCCGCCACCAAAGCCTTGACCAGCACCGCCAAATCCTTGAGCTCCAGTCGAGCCAAACTGATCAAATTGAGCCTTTTTCTGCGGATCACTTAAAATCTCATAAGCATCGTTTACCTCTTTGAACTTTTCTTCTGCCCCAGCTTCATGGTTTAAGTCAGGGTGATACTTCTTTGATAGTTTGCGATAAGCGCGCTTGATCTCATCAGCAGATGCATCTTTGGAAATACCTAAGACATCATAAGGATTCTTTTCCATGTTTCTCCTCCAAATAATTGGTTATTTGCCGTGCAATTACACTTAAATTTAGATTAACATAACTGCTTAAAAATAAAAAGCCAAAGTCCACAAAGGGCCTTTGACTTTTCATTTAGCCATTGTAACGATTATTTATCGTCAGGATCGACTTCTTTAAAGTCGCCATCTACTGTGTTATCATCAGCAGCGTTGTTTTCGCTAGCGGATGCACCATCAGCTTGAGCTTGGCCTTGAGCTTGTTGTGCTTGTTGGTAAAGTTTGACTGACATGTCTTGGATGATCTTTGTCAAATCATCTTTCTTAGCTTTCATGTCTTCGACGTTATTTTCTTCTTGCGCTTTCTTCAATGCATCACGTGCATCTTCAGCTTTCTTCACTTCGTCATCAGACACTTTGCCTTTGATCTCTTCTAACGTCTTATCTGTTTGGAAGAGCAATTGATCTACTTCGTTGCGTAGATCAACTTCTTCTTTACGCTTCTTGTCAGCTTCTTCGTTTTCCTTAGCTTCCTTGACCATACGATCGATCTCTTCATCGGATAGACCAGATGAACTCTTGATCGTGATCTTTTGTTCTTTGTTAGTGCCGAGATCTTTAGCAGATACATTTACGATACCGTTCTTGTCGATATCAAATGTAACTTGGATCTGAGGAACACCACGTGGAGCTGCTGGAATATCTGTTAATTGGAAACGACCTAAAGTCTTGTTATCAGCTGCCATTGGACGTTCACCTTGTAAAACGTGAATATCAACAGCTGGTTGGTTATCAGCAGCAGTTGAGAAGACTTGTGACTTAGATGTTGGGATCGTTGTATTGCGATCGATCAGTTTTGTAAAGACGCCACCCATTGTTTCGATACCAAGTGATAATGGAGTAACATCAAGTAAAACAACGTCTTTAACATCACCAGTGATGACCCCACCTTGGATCGCTGCCCCTAAAGCAACAGCTTCATCAGGGTTAACAGATTCATTTGGAGTATGACCAGTTTCAGCTTTAACAGCTTCTTTAACTGCAGGGATACGTGTTGAACCACCAACTAAGATAACTTCATCGATGTCAGCATTGGTCAAACCAGCATCTTGTAAAGCATTACGTACAGGGATCTTAGTTCTTTCGATCAAGTCATGTGTCAATTCATTGAACTTAGCACGTGTTAAAGTTGTTTCTAAGTGCAATGGACCAGCTTCACCTGCTGTGATAAATGGTAAGGAGATCTGTGCAGAAGTTACACCAGAAAGATCTTTTTTAGCCTTTTCAGCAGCATCTTTAAGACGTTGCATTGCCATCTTATCAGTTGAAAGATCAATACCGTGTTCTTTCTTGAATTCTGCTACTAACCAATCGATGATCTTGTTATCAAAATCATCCCCACCAAGGTTTGTATCACCGTTTGTAGAAAGTACTTGGAAGACACCATCGCCAAGTTCAAGGATGGAAACGTCAAATGTACCACCACCAAGGTCAAAGACTAAAACTTTTTCATCTTTGTCTTGTTTGTCCAAACCATAAGCTAAAGCAGCTGCTGTTGGTTCGTTGACGATACGTTCAACTTTCAAACCAGCGATCTTACCAGCATCTTTAGTAGCTTGACGTTGTGAGTCATTGAAGTAAGCTGGAACTGTGATAACAGCTTGAGTAACTTCTTCACCTAAGTAGCTTTCAGCATATTCTTTGATGTATTGCAAGATCATTGCTGAAATTTCTTGTGGTGTGTATTCTTTACCTTCGATATCTACAGTATAATCAGCTTCACCCATGTGACGTTTGATCGAGCTGATCGTATTTGGGTTAGTGATCGCTTGACGTTTAGCTACTTCACCAACTTGAGTTTCACCATTTTTAAATGAAACAACAGATGGAGTTGTCCGGTTACCTTCTGGATTTGTAATAATTTTTGCTTCTTTACCTTCAAGAACAGCAACTGCTGAGTTAGTTGTCCCAAGGTCAATACCAATGATTTTTGACATTAAAAATTCACCCTTTTACAAAATTATTGTGCGACAACGACCATTGCTGGACGTAAGACGCGATCTTTTAACATATAGCCTTCTTGTAAGACTTGGACGATCGTTTCAGGCGTTTGTCCTTCTTCGACCGGTACTGACTTGACCGCTTGATGTTTCGTCGGATCAAATTCTTCACCCAACGAAGCGATCTTTGTCACATCATTACTTTGTAAGGCCTTGTCGAGATCTCTTGCAACGATCTCGATCCCTTGCTTGAGTTGTTTTGAACCAGCATCTTCAACTTCTGTTTGCAAGGCACGTGTTAAATTATCGACAACTGGTAAAATATCACGTGCTAGATCTTGACCTTCATAACGAAGAAGTTGCTCTTGTTCTTTTTTGAAACGCTTAGTCATGTTCGCCATTTCCGCTTCTGAACGGTAATAGCGATCTTCTAATTCATCATATTTTTTTTGCAGTTCAGCTAACTGATCAGTCAAAACTGTGACTTCATCAACAGCTTCTTCTTTCTTTGGATCATCCACTGAATCATTTTTTACTTCAGTTTCATCCGGTGCTGTTTGCTCTGCTGCAGCATTCTTGATCTCTTCTTCTGCCACATCAACACCCCTTTTCCTATAAAATCAATTTAAAATTTTTGATAATAGTCATTTATTCTCTTAGTCAGTTCATCGCGGAAAACCGTGATCAGACCGATCATTTTTGAATATGGCATATTTGTCGGACCTAGGATCGCGATCGTTCCCTGTCCATGGTTACCATCATCAAAAGTAGCAGAGATCAAGCTGTAATTTTGTAGCAAAATGCTTGGTAGTTCATCACCCAACTTAATGGAGATCCCATCTTTAGTTGAGTCCACCAAACTGCCGATCCCTTGCGTTTGATCAACTAGAGAATATAGCGACTTTATCTGTTCAAGTGAGGCATCTTTGGAAAAATCCAAAAGATTCATCTTCCCCCCTACATAAACCTGTTCCTTAGCTGCACGGCTCAAGATATTACCAAAAACATCAATGAAACCAGCCGGTTGATGTAAGTAACGGTTCAAAAGGGGCAAACATTCATTAAGCCTGACGATCACCTGTCTTAGTGGAAGACCAACGACTTTATCATTGATCAGACGGATAACAGCTTCGAGTTCACTGCCACTTATCCCACTTGGCATCGTAAAAGTCTGACTCTCAACGGTACCGTCACTTGTTACTAAAATCACCATTACCTGTTGATTGCCAAGCTCTACAAGTCTAAAACCTTCTAAGCGTAGATCCTTAGCTTCAGGTTTGAGCGAAATAGCAGTATAACTTGTCAAATCGGATAAGATCTTAGCTGAAGTCGCTAGGATCTCATCGATCTTCTGAAATTCATTTCCAAAAGAGTTGCGAATATCATACAAAGCATTACGATCAAGTTTGCTAGGTTTCATCAAATTATCGACATAATACCGATACCCCTTAAGTGAAGGGATCCGCCCTGAACTTGAATGCTCCTTTGCAATATATCCTTGCTGTTCGAGAACCGCCATCTCATTACGAATGGTCGCTGAACTCACATGGACCGGTAATTGTTGTTGTAAAGTCTTCGATCCGATCGGCTGCCCCGCTTCTGTATAATTGCGAATCACAGCCTCAAGGATCAATAACTGTCGCTCAGTCAACACTACGATCACCTCTTTTAGCACTTAACACTCTGGAGTGCTAAGTCAATTATTAATATACACAACTCTTAGCAATCTGTCAAGCAGAGTGCTAATTTTCATTTTGAACATTAAGTAACGCTTCAGAATGCTGTTTATCAGCCTCTAATTGCGCGATCAATTCAGCGATACTATTAAATTTCACCATTGGACGCAAATAATTTTTCCAATAGACCGTTACTTTTTTGCCATAGACCATCGCCGAAAAATCAAAGAGGTTTACTTCTAACGTCTTAGCTAGATCATCACCAAAGGTTTCATTATAGCCGATCGAAGCCATCCCGTGGTATCGTTTACCATCCAATCCTACTTCAACGGCATAGACCCCTACTGCTGGCAATTGTTTGGCAGGGCTCGTTTCAATATTCAACGTTGGAAAACCTATCTGTCGGCCACGCTCAAAGCCATGCACCACTTTCCCAGTCGTTTGGTACACATAGCCCAAATAGTGGGCTGCAAGTTCAACTTTGCCATTTGCTAGAGCTTCTCTGATCCCAGTTGAACCAACTTTTTCATCTTCTTTTAGTAGCTCGACAGTCTGGATCTCAAATCTATTTTTAGCATATTTAGGCAGATTTTTCATATTAGCGACTGTATGAGGCCCATACGTGTAATCACTACCGGCAGTGATCCCCACCGCATTTAATCCTACGACATATTTATCGATAAATTCCTGAGGTTTTAAGTAAGCAAGTTTTTCGTCAAATTTGACCACATAGGCAATATCTGCTCCAAATTTTTCAAACAATGCTAATTTTTCGGTGATCGGTGTCAAATATTGGATCTTTTGCGGGTCACGTTGCTGAAAAATAGCACTGGGATGCCGATCAAAAGTCATCACGGCTAGCTTGACACCCATTTTTTGGGCTTGCTGTTTAGCTGCCTTGATCACAGCTTGATGTCCGCGATGGACTCCATCAAAAAAACCTAGGGCTAAGACGATCTGTTCTGGATAGATCTCACTTTTAGCATATGGTTCAGCTAATTCAATAACTTTCATCTCTGTTACCTTCTTTAAGTTAGGTCAAGCATTTGTTCTGAACGAAAAACGTCTTTTTTATCATCATAATAATAAAGTGCCCGTGCTTTATCGCCATACATCAACAAGATCTTTGTCGTCTTATCTTTAAAAATATTGGCTGGTAAAAAGCCACCATTTTGGACCTTTTGCCACTGCTGTTCAGTCAGGATAACTTTCGGATAGCTTCGAAAAGCATATTCAAGTGGATAAAGGTAAGTTTCTAGTTCTTCTGGAGTAGCATTAGTCAGCTGTTCAAGAGTCACACTCTTCTTTAGATTAAAGCCTCCACTTTGCAAACGTGTCAGATCTGACATTACAGCTGGGACACCCAAAATTTCACCTAGATCTAACGCCAAAGTCCGAACATAAGTCCCTTTACCACAACCGACTTCAAAATAAAGCGTCTGTTGTTTTTTAACTGCATCATATGTGCTTGGCTTAGTCTGCTTAAAATAATCGACTGTGATCATTCTTTTAGGACGTTCAACACTTTGCCCGGCACGTGCGTATTCATAGAGCCGTTTACCATTGACCTTGACTGCCGAATACATCGGCGGGATCTGAATTATCTCACCGGTCAGCTGAGCCATTGCTTGGTTGATCTGTTCTTGACTAAAAGGACGTTTAATAGCTTTTTTGGCAACAACTGCACCATCCAGATCTTCAGTTTCTGTTGCAAAACCTAAAATGATCTCGCCTTTATAAACTTTTCCCGATGCCATCAAATAATTGACTGCTTTAGTTGCTCTACCGACACAGATCGGTAAAACACCATCAACATTGGGATCAAGTGTGCCACTATGTCCAACTTTACGTGTTTTAAAAATTTTCCGGCATTTAAAAACTGCATCGTGGCTCGTCATACCACGATCTTTATTCAAAGGAAGGATCCCGTCCATTTTTTACCTCTCTTTTCTAAAAAAAGAAGCTAGAAAATTTTTCCAGCTTCTTTTTATCTACACATAATTTTTAAATCATGATCGATCAATAAGGATTACTTTCTTGCTGGTGTAGCTTACTTAAAAGCTCATCGATATGATCACCGTAACGTACTGATTCATCCCGTTCAAATTTAATTTCAGGCGTTACATAAATACGCAAGCGTTGACCCAATTCACGTCTGATCAAACCTGTTGCTTTATCTAAACCGATCTGTGTTTTCTCAGCATCAGAAGCCAAATTAGATAATGTACTGTAATAGATCGTTGCATGTTGCAAGTCACCTGTCACTTCTACGCCCGTGATCGTCACGCCTTGTACTCGAGGATCACGCACACGCTTAGTCAAAATATCATTGACTTCCCTTTGGATCTCTTGTGATAACCGACCCACACGATAATGTTGTGCCATTCAAATTCCTCCTCAAATCAAATATTAGTCTTGTGGAACTTCTTCCATTACGTAAGCTTCGATACGATCGCCTACTTTGATGTCGTTGTATTTTTCGATCATCAGACCACATTCATAACCTTGTTTTACTTGTTTAACGTCATCTTTGAAACGCTTAAGCGAAGCAAGTTTCCCTTTATAGATCACGATACCATCACGGATAACACGGACACCACTATCACGTTGGATATGACCATCTGTGACATAGCCCCCACCGATCGTACCTAACTTAGATACTTTATAAGTTTCACGAATTTCAACTTCACCGATGACTTTTTCTTCAAAGACTGGTTCTAGCATACCCTTCATCGCAGTTTCAACTTCATCGATCGCCTTATAGATAACGTTGTGTAAACGAATGTCGACCTTATCACTTTCAGCTTGGAGCTTAGCTTGTGGAGTCGGACGTACGTTGAAACCGATGATGATAGCATTTGAAGCTTCTGCTAAAGTAACATCAGATTCATTGATCGCACCGACCGCTTGGTGGATGATATTTACTCGAACACCTTCAACATCGATCTTCTTAAAGCTTTGTGCTAAAGCTTCAGCTGAACCTTGCACATCGGCTTTGATGATCAGATCAACTTCTTTTAGATCCCCTTCTTTCAAGGTATCAAACAAGTTATCTAAGGTCACATGCGTTGTTTGGTTACGTTCTTTGATCAAGGCACGTTTAGCACGTTCTTCACCAGCTGCCCGCGCTGTCTTTTCGTCATCAAATGTAATAAAACGATCACCAGAATCAGGAACATCATTTAGACCAGTGATCTCAACTGGAGTCGCTGGAGTTGCTTTCTTGATCGAACGCCCACGAGCATCAGTCATTGTCCGCACACGACCAAAGGTGTTACCCACAACGATCGGATCACCAACATGTAATGTACCGTGTTGCACAAGTAATGAGGCAACAGAACCCTTACCTTTATCTAGCCGAGCTTCGATAACTGAACCTGCACCATGTTGTTTAGCATTGGCTTTCAATTCGAGCATTTCAGCTTCAAGTAAGATCATATCGAGCAACTCTTCTAAGTTCTTATTGAATTTAGCTGAGATCTCAACAAAGATCGTATCGCCACCCCAACTTTCAGGGATCAATTCATACTCTGATAATTGTTCCATGACGTGGTTTGGATTAGCACCTGGTTTATCAATCTTATTGACCGCAACGATGATCGGTACATTAGCAGCCTTAGCGTGGTTGATAGCCTCGATCGTTTGTGGCATCACACCATCATCAGCAGCAACGACTAAGACAGTGATATCCGTGATATCCGCCCCGCGAGCCCGCATGTTAGTGAAGGCAGCGTGTCCTGGTGTATCCAAGAATGTGATCGTTTTACCTGAATGACGCACTTGGTAAGCACCGATATGTTGTGTGATACCACCAGCTTCGCCTGCTGTAACATTGGTATGACGTAATTTATCCAATAACGTTGTCTTACCATGGTCAACGTGACCCATGATCGTTACAACTGGTGGGCGTGAAGTCAAATTATCTTGATTATTTTGTTCTTCTTCAAAGAATTTATCGATATCAGCTACGTCGACTTCGATCTTTTCTTCTGCCTTGATCCCATAATCAGCAGCTAAGATCTCGATCGTATCTTTATCAAGGGATTGGTTTTGGTTGACCATAACACCCATCATAAATAACTTCTTGATGATCTCAGCTGGTTCACGGTGGATCTTTTTAGCAATATCTGCCACGTTCATGCCGACCGTATAGACCAAAACTTCTGGCAATGGCTTGTTTTTACGTGGTGGAACTGCTGGTTTATTGTTCTTTTGATTGAACTTCTTATTTTTATTTTTCTTGTTCTTTTTATTGAACTTATGATTGTTATTATTCCCGCCAAAGCGATTATTTGAAAACTTGTTTTTCTTTTGGGTGTTGTTTTGGCTATTGCCTTGGGAATTATTGCCACGATGTTTTGTATTATTCGCGTTATTATTGTTGTTGTTTTTTTCCATACGCTTCCCTGAATGCCTTTCATTATTTCTTTGTGCGGATGCTTGCTTTTGATGCTTAGAATGGTTATTATTCCGCGCATTTTGGGAGTTTTTGTTTACAGCAACATTTTGTTTTTTCTCGCTGTTTTCTTTTTTAGGAGTCGCCTGCTTTTGTGAACTAGCTTTAACTGGTTTAACAAATGAAGCTTTAACTTTAGCTTCAGCAGCTTGGTCTAAAGATGACATGTGGTTGCCAACTTTAAAACCATTTTTCTTTGCAACTTCAATTACTTCTTTGTTGCTAACGTTTAATTCCTTAGCCAGTTCATAAATCCTTTTTTTACTCATGACTTCACTCTCCTTATTTTCAAGAATACACACCTACTCGATCTCTGACCGAATAAGCTCTATACCCTTCGATCAAGAAAAAAGAAGCTGGCGTATCTTCTTCCCAAAACCAGGATCGGTAACTGCGATCAAGGAACGCTTTGCGCCGATCGCAGCACTTAACTCCTGTTTTGTAAATTCTGTTGTTAATGCTACATCATAGCTCTTACACTTATCAGTGAATTTCTTTTGGGTGCTTTGCCCACAATCGTTTGCCATCAGCACGACCTTAGCCTTTCCGGAACGAATCGCTGCTAAGACCAGATCTTGGCCTGTAGTCAACTTGCCAGCTTTCCGAGCTAATCCCAATAAGTTTAGAGCTTTTCGCTGTTCGATCTTATTTTCCATTGCCAAATAACTCTGCTCGTGCAACTTGGTGATCGACATAGTCCACTAATTCATCATAAAAAGCAGGTTCGATCTTAACACCAAAAACTTTATCAAAAGTCTTTTGTTCCCGAGCTTTCTTTGCGGTAGCTACATCTAAATGAATATATGCACCCCGGCCAGCTTTTTTACCAGTTGGGTCAAGACTCACTTCATTTTCTTTATTTTTCACGACGCGTACAAGTTCTTTTTTAGGTTTCATTTCACCAGTAACGATATCTTTGCGCATTGGGATCTTGCGTTGTGCCATGTTTGTGCCCCCTATTCTTCAGTCGTTTCAATTGAAACTTCTGCTTTCTCAGCTAGCTCAGCATCGGCTTCTAAAGCAGCCATATCGGATTCGGATTTGATATCGATCTTGTATCCGGTCAAATGCGCTGCTAAACGAGCATTTTGCCCACGCTTACCGATCGCAAGTGAAAGTTGATCATCTGGCACGATCACTGTGCAGACACGTTCATTTTCAGGATCAAAGCGAACTTCAACGATATTTGCTGGGTTCAAAGCATTTGAGATATATTTAGCTGGATCTTCACTCCATTCAATGATATCCATCTTTTCACCATTCAATTCATTGACGATCGCTTGAACACGTTCACCTCGTGGACCCACACAGGTTCCGATCGGATCAACGCCTTCTTCCGCCGAGTAAACTGCCACTTTAGCCCGATCACCGGCTTCACGTGCGATCGATTTGATCTCAACGGTACCGTCAAAAATTTCAGGCACTTCATTTTCAAATAGGCGTTTCAATAGATCTGGGTGAGAACGGCTAACGTAAACTTGTGGTCCTCGATTCTTACGCCGCTTCTTACCATCTTTATTTTCAACTTCTGGCTCATTATTGTTAGCCGATGGATCAACGACTTTATAGATATAGACTTTGATCCGATCATGTGATTTGTAAACTTCACCTGGTACTTGGTCTTTTTTAGATAAAACAGCTTCAACATTGCCTAAATTGACATAGATATAACGGCTATCATGGCGTTCAACTTCACCAGAGACGATCTCATTTTCATACTTGCTATATTGATCATAGATCATTTGGCGTTCTTCTTCCCGCACACGTTGCATGATCACTTGTTTAGCCGTTTGAGCTGCGATCCGTCCAAAATCACGTGGTGTCACCTCAAAGCGGATCGTATCACCAACTTCATAAGCCTTGTTGATCTCTAATGCATCTTCTAAGCTAACTTCCAAGCGTGAGTCAAAGACATTGTTGACAACTTCTTTGACGGAATAGACTTTGATGTCACCTTTACGCTTGTCAAATTCAACTTCTACGTTTTGGGCCTTATCATAATTTCGCTTGTAAGCTGAAACTAAAGCCTGTTCCAACGCATCGATCACAATTTCTTTTTTGATTCCTTTTTCTGTTTCAAGCGCATCTAATGCGTTAAGTAATTCCTTACTCATGGTTTGATTCTCCTTGTAAAAATAATCTTTTAAAATTTAATTGCGAGCCGCGCTTTAGCAATTTGCTTGCGTGGGATCGTGATTGTTTTTTTACGGGTCTTATCCATATATTCGAGTGTCAACTCATCTTTGGATAATGCTGTCATTGTTCCTTCATATACTTTCTTGCCATCGAGTTGTTGGTAAAGTGAAACATTGATATATGAGTTCAAAGCACGCTCATAATCTTTTTCTTTTTTCAATGGTCGTTCTGCCCCTGGCGAAGAAACTTCCAAATAATAAGCTTGTGGAATTGGATCTGGATCACAATTATCCAACTTTTCACTAAGTTGGTCACTAACAAGGGCACATTCTTCGATGTTGATACCCCCTTCTTTGTCGATAAAGACACGCAAATACCAACTTTTTCCTTCTTTGACAAATTCGATATCAACTAATTCAAAGTGATGATCATCCAAGATCGGTGTAACTAGCTTCGTTACTGTTTCTACAACACTCACGCATTAGCCCCCTCTAAAATAACTTGTAACTCTATTGTAACGCATTTTTTATTCCAATAAAAAGAGTGAGCATCTCTGCTCACTCTCACGAGTTATCAAAATACATAAGTAATTGTAACACTAAAGCCTTGAAATTTCAAGATTACATTATTTTTTCATATTTATCTTCTGACTTTTTGTCAGGTGGCGCTTAATTTAACTCTTCATTAATATCACAATTTTTGTTCCTAATAGATCAGATTCGCATTTCTGAGCACGTTCACCGATCGCAGACGAGATACTACACTGCTCCATTCTTCGTTAGTAAGTTCAATTGTTTCTTTGGTGACATTTACATTTTTACGTGTGTTGTTATCCTTGCATACACACAGAACCTGCTACAGTGATTGGCCATTACTGATGTGATCTTTTCATCAGATAAGTCGTGGTCTTTTAAAAACTCTCTTGTTAATGCCGTGCAGATCTCTTCTATCGTTTTTATTTTTCGTAGAATGCTCCACGAGATCGATCGCATAAAAAATAAGCCTTTTAACGACTTGCTCAGGTCAAACTATTAAAAAATATCAAAGTGGATTGATATTGCCGACAATATCAGATATTCCCTTGATCGATTTCTTTACTTTTTGTATCGTGCTATTTTCATGCAAATAAGAAATTCCTTTAGGACTGATCATAATATTGTTTTGAAGATGCTTTCCCGCATAATCTTCAATATACGCCGCATTAAGAATAAATCCCTCTTCATCTAACGTATCAAAGATATATTCAGACTATCGCTCATTGATACCTAGCCATTGGAGAGTTAATTTACTAACATCAACATCTTCGCCTTTTTTCAAACAGTTATACAAATACATCAGCACTCGATAGACCAAAACATAGTAATCATTTTTAGCCATTATCCACCTCTGATATTTCCTTTATTTCATGCTCTGATATTGAAAGTCCTGTCTTAAAACCCGGTTTGTTCACATTAACTATATCTAGCCACCATTGTCCATCATCGGAATCCTCTGGAGTCTCAATACTTCTTACATAGCCTCTCCACTCCATATTATCATCATCAATTATCCTAACATTCTTCCCTAAAAAATTATTTAGCATCAACCTCATCTCCATTCATTGGCTTAAACGGAACAATATGTGTACGTTTTTTTGAATGGTGGATTTTGATCCAATTGTCTCTTCATCCGAATTATAATCTATCCCAATGACATGGTCAACAGAGACTACTTCTTTATTTCCAAAACCATTTTTAGTTCTGTTTAATTTACCTTACTGCTTTGTCGAACGCTACAAATCGACACTTACTAGAAAATATCGTAAAGTGTCTGTCACCTATGGAAAGAAGATGTCTCAAATCATAAAAGTCGCTACCCAAGAACTAGAACACAAGATCAATAAGGCGTTGACTGAAGAAAATGAGTTTGTTCAAACAGCAGTACTTACACAAATTTCAGCCACCTTTTTAGATCAGTGTCAGAAATGTGTTCAACCTAATACGTATAAAAACGATGGACTATTTATCAAAAAATTTATCGACGATTTCGGTCATGACACTATCATAAATAATATTTCCATTCAAAGCCTAAAGCGATACTTTAACAATGATTGCTTGACCAATGGTGCGATCACTACGCTAATGTCTTCAAGCTACAATATCTGACTGGCTTGCGCGTTCAAGATGCGATCAAAGAAGATGATAAAACGTATCTTGATATCGATCACTCACTGTTTTTTTGAGCTCGCCACCTCGGTACTATTTGTCAGATCCGACTAAAACTTTCGCAGGAATACGCAAGATATTTTTATCTCTCGAAGCGGCAAAACATATGTGAAATAAAGATCTATATGCACGTTACTAAAAAGCACATCAAGACTTCGAAGATCAGATCGCTCAGATCGATAAATTCTTATAACACAAAAAAGCGATACCTTTTCCAGTATCGCTTTAAATTATTTTTTGCCCATTTGTTGCCCATTTGAAAATCAGGCATCTCTTTTATTAAATTGTTCTAATCTTCAAAAACGAAGCTTTATTTAGAATAAATTTTCAAATAAACTTAATTGATTTTCGTCTGGTAGATCATCTAAAACATGGTTTTCGGTCATAAAATCGATGATCGTCGCAGAAACTTTACCACGTTTAGCGAGATCTTCTTTAGATAAGAAATCTTGTTCCTCACGTGCCGCTACGATCTGTTTAGCAACGTTCAAGCCCAAACCTGGCACTGCCGTAAATGGCGCGATCAAAGTATTATCTTCGATCAACCAATCACTGGCATCTGATTTATTGAGATCGACCATTTTGAATTCAAAGCCACGTTCCAACATTTCGTTGGCTAATTCAAGTACGGTCAATAGATTTTTTTCCTTTGCCGTAGCTTCATTACCCTTGTCATTGATCTCTTTCATCGCAGCTTTGACTGACTCTTTACCATGAGCCATCGAAACTAGATCAAAATCATCAGCTCTGACTGAGAAATAAGCAGCATAGTATACTAATGGATAGTACACCTTGAAATAGGCGATCCGCAAAGCCATCAACACGTAGGCCGCTGCGTGAGCTTTCGGGAACATGTATTTGATCTTCAAGCAAGCCCCGATATACCATTCTGGTACTTCAGATTCACGCATCGCAGCTTGCCACTCATCTGGGATACCACGTCCCTTACGCACATGTTCCATGATCTTAAAGGCTAAGTCAGACTCAACTCCCATATGGATCAAGTCCATCATGATATCGTCACGACATCCAATAACTTCTGGCATCGTAACGGTCCCATTTTGGATCAGTTCTTCTGCGTTACCTAACCACACATCAGTCCCGTGAGAAAGCCCAGAGATTTTGACTAATTCGGCAAACGTTTTGGGATGCGTTTCTTCTAACATGCCACGAACAAAACGCGTCCCAAATTCTGGAATACCCAGAGTCCCCGTCTTAGACTGGATCTGCTCTGGAGTGACACCCAAAATATCAGTTCCTGAAAACAATTTCATCACACCAGGATCATCGGTCGGGATCGTTTTTGGTTCGATCCCTGAGAGATCTTGCAACATTCTGATCATTGTCGGATCATCATGCCCTAAACAGTCGAGTTTCAAGATATTATCATGGATCGAGTGGAAATCAAAGTGCGTCGTTTTCCAAGCTGCCGTCAGATCGTCAGCTGGGTACTGGATCGGAGTAAAGTCATAGATATCAAGATAATCAGGTACGACCAAGATCCCAGCTGGGTGTTGTCCGGTCGTTCGCTTGACACCTGTAGCCCCCTTAGCCAGTCGATCGACTTCTGCGCCCCGTAAATTTTGCTCAGTATCACGTTCGTAAGCCTTGACATAACCATATGCTGTTTTATCAGCCACGGTACCGATCGTGCCAGCCCGAAAAACATTGTTCTCGCCAAACAAGACCTTCGTATAGTTATGAGCTACCGGTTGATAGTCACCTGAGAAGTTCAGATCGATATCGGGAACTTTATTCCCCTTGAAACCAAGGAATGTTTCAAACGGGATCTCTTGGCCATCTTTGACCAATTCTGTTCCACATTCTGGACATTCTTTATCAGGTAAATCATAGCCAGAACCATACTCTCCTTTTTCATAAAAATGCGACCACTTACACTTTGGACAACGATAATGTGGGGGCAATGGGTTGACCTCGGTGATACCAGTCAGTGTTGCGACCAAACTTGAGCCCACCGACCCTCGAGACCCTACTAAATAGCCATCTTTATTGGATTTAGCCACCAGCTTTTGTGAGATCAAATAAATTACCGAAAATCCATTTCCAATAACAGATTTCAATTCTTTATCAACGCGTTTTTGTACGATATCTGGTAATGGATCGCCATACCATTCATGAGCTTTGTTCAATGTCAAATTCTTGATATCATCTTCAGCCCCAGGCATTTTAGGTGTATACAATTTATCCTTGACTGGCGTGATCTCATCACACATGTCGACGATCCTATTTGGATCAGTCACTACGACTTTTTGTGCTTTTTCTTCACCTAAAAAGGCAAAATCTTCCAACATTTCATCAGTTGTTCGAAAATGTGCATCCGGTAGATCACGTAGCTTATTAAGCGGGTTAGCCCCGCCTTGTGAATGGATCAAGATCTTACGGTAGATCGCATCTTCTTTATTCATAAAGTGCACATCCCCCGTAGCCGCGATCGGGATCTTGAGCTCTTCAGCTAATTGCACCATATTAGCAATGATCTCTTCTAAATTTTTATTATTTTTGACTAACTCTTGTTCGATCAAAGGTGCATATAATGCTTTAGGCTGAACTTCTAAATAATCATAATATTTTGCCTTTTCTTTAGCTTGTTCATAACCTTTTTGCATCATCGCAGTAAAAACTTCCCCATCAGCACACGCTGAACCAACGATCAAGCCTTCACGATATTTATCTAGGACCGAGCGTGGTACCCGTGGAATACGGTAAAAATACTTGACCATTGACTCTGAAGCAACTTTAAAGAGATTTTTGAGCCCTTCTTGTGTTTTAGCCAAGATCACTGCATGAAACGGATGCTGATGTTTATAAGTATCATCATCATTTTGCGTATTAAATTGATCATGATATTCGATATTAAACTTCTCTTCAGCATCTTTTAGCATTGCATAATAGATGTAGCCCGTTGCTTCCGCATCATAGATCGCCCGGTGATGGTGTTCCAAGTTAACATTTAATTTCTTAGCTAAGGTATTCAAACGAAAACCTTTCATCTCTGGATACAATAAGCGTGCCATCGGCAATGTATCCAACCAAGGTTCACCGATCAAGGGCAGTCCATGCCGAGCATAACCAGTATTCATAAAGTCCACGTCAAAGGTCGCGTTATGCCCAACAATGATACTGCCCTTACAGAATTCTTGGAACATCTCAAAGACTTCTTTTTCAGACTTTGAGCCTCGGACCATATCATCAGTGATCGAAGTCAATTTGATCGTCGTTTGTGAAAGCGGATGCCCGGGATCGATAAATTGTTCAAAGCGCTCGATCACTTCGCCATCTTTCATCTTGACTGCCGCTAATTCGATGACCTTATCATAACGAGCCGATAAGCCTGTCGTTTCCGTATCAAAAACTACATAAGTCGCATCTTTTAATTTCACGTGTTGTTCATTATAGGCGATCGGTTGCCCGTCATCAACAACATTAGCTTCGACCCCATATAAGATCTTAACATTATTCTTCAACCCCGCACTATGCGCTTCTGGGAAAGCTTGTAGCGTACTATGATCAGTGATCGCGATCGCTTTTTGGCCCCAAGTTGCTGCTTGCTTGACATAGTCGCTGATACTATTTGTCGCATCCATCATACTCATATTGGAATGCACATGCAATTCAGCCCGTTTATGATCTTTTGGTGCGGTATCTTTGCGTCCTTCATGTGCTACTTCAACGATATCATAAGCGTTCATCGCTAGATCGCGCATATAGGTATCTTCTTGAACGCTCCCACGAATTTTGACCCACTTACCTACAGCTAAAGCATCAAACATCGCTTCATCTTCTTCATTGCGCGAAAACTTCTTGATCACCATTGATGAAGAATAATCCGTGACCTTGATGATGAGCAATTTGCGCTCAGAGCGTAGAGTCCTAACTTCCTTATCGAAAATATAACCTTGAACGACCACTGAACGTTCTTCTTCCGTGATCGTTGCCATCTGTCTGATCTCAGCATCATCAGCGATCTTCTTACCAAGTTGAACTGGTCCGTCAACAGTAACTGTTTCTTTTTCTTTGGCTTTTTGTTGTCGTTTTTCATTTTGTTTTTGGATCGCCTCAACAGCTTGTTGGGCCAATTGTGCATCAGATCTAGCTTTTTGTTCTTTGTATTCATCGATCTTAGCCTGAGACTTTGATTCATCGATCAGCGTATTGATCGTAAATTTAGGAAAGCCATACCGGTGATATGTCCGTTCGATCGGTCCTAAAGCTTGGGTCGTCAAAAAGTTTTTGATGATCTCATTTTCAGCTAACAACATGACACGGTTATCATCTAAATACGGTACCTTACCTTGACACAATTCTTGGATCAAAGGCGAATTGACCCCGCACGTTGAAACCACATAGGCCCAATAATCACCCAGATCACGATCATTTAACGTTTTCTCTTGGGCTTTCAAATTCAAAGTCGTTTGAGCGATCGGTTCAAAAGCGTTGGCAAGAGCGTGGTTAAAGCGCAAAAATGTTGTAAAGGGCAACACTTGCTTTAGACTGATCACAAATTCCCAGCGTTTTGAAGCTGTATGAACTTCGACTTTATCGATCGCAGCCCCGGTAAAGAGCTCTTGTTCTTCTGGTAAATGTTGCCACTTGATCTGTTCAAGTAAGCGCAAAAACAATTCCTGTTTATTTGGTTCCAAATTCTGACCCCTCTCTATCAGAAATAAAAGGACTGGTGAAGTCACTTTCGCCAGTCCAATTATCTATATCTAGCCAAAAATGCCTTGATCTTCTTTGAGTAAGATCTTGATCGAATTTAATAATTCATCTGTCTTAACTTCAAGTGTTTCGCCTGTACGACGTAATTTGATCTCAACGATTCCTTCATCGGCTTTTTTACCAACTGTGATCCGAGCAGGTAGACCGATAAGATCTGCATCGGCAAATTTTACCCCTGGACGTTCTTTACGATCATCAACTAAAACTTTGTAGCCAGCATCTTCTAACATTGCTGTGATCTCAGTTGCTAGTTTTACTTGTTCTTCTTTTTTAACATTGACCGGTACCACGTGAATATCAAATGGTGCGATCGATCGTGGCCAAATAATCCCATTTTCATCGCTATTTTGTTCTACGATCGCAGATAGCAAACGAGATACCCCGATACCATAGCTACCCATGATGATCGGTACTTCACGCCCATTTTCATCTAAAACTGTCGCACCTAAGCTTTCAGAATAACGTGTACCTAATTTAAAAATATGACCGATCTCGATCCCACGAGTAAACTTAAGGACACCCTCACCATCTGGCGAAAGATCACCTTCTTTGACGGTCCGAAGATCGACAAAATCGTCTACCCGATAATCGCGTTCGATATTAGCGTTCATGTAGTGGTAACCATTTTCGTTAGCCCCTACATTAGCATTGACCATCCCATCAACATCCAGATCAGCTACGATCTTAATGTCTTTTGCTACACCAACTGGTCCTAAAGAGCCAAAATCTGCACCTAAAAGTTCACGCGCTTTGGTATCTTCAGCTGGATCTAGGAAATCACAATCTAAGTAGTTTTTCAATTTAACTTCATTGAGCTCGTCATTACCACGCATCAAAACGATAACTGGTTTTTCATCAGCCATAAAGACCAAGGTTTTGATCATATTTTCAGGCTCAACTTCTAAGAAAGCTGAAACTTCATCGATCGTCTTTGCATCTGGTGTGGCTACTTTTGTCAATTCCTTTGGTGTTTCATGAGATTTCTTATTGATCCGCAAGTTTTTTGCCATTTCAAGGTTAGCAGCGTAATCACTTGAATCGGAATAAACGACCGTATCTTCCCCGATCGGTGCGATCGCCATAAATTCTTTAGAATCCTTACCCCCCATTGCACCAGCATCAGCAATGATCCCTCTAAAATCAAGACCGACACGTTCAAAGATATGTTGGTAAGCTTTATCCATGTCACGGTAGGTTTGATCTAAACTTTCCATATCTGTGTGGAATGAATAATCATCTAACATCAAGAATTCACGCCCCCGTAACAGTCCAAAACGCGGACGACTTTCATCTCGATACTTCATTTGGATCTGATACAACTTCAACGGTAATTTTTTGTATGTCTTGATCGCGTCTTTGATGATCTTAGTAAATGTCTCTTCATGTGTTGGTCCTAAGATAAAGTCACGTTCATGACGATCCTTTAATTTAAATAAGTTAGCTCCGTATGTCTTGTAACGACCAGATTCTTCCCAAAGCTCAGCTGGTAAAACTCCTGGCACAAGCATTTCAACGGCATCGATCTTGTCCATTTCATCCCGGATGATCGTTTCGATATTATTTAAGACCCGATAAGCCAATGGTAAGTAGGCATAGACTCCGGCTGTTACTTGTTTGATATAACCAGCTCGTAACATCAACTGGTGACTGAGTGCTTCAGCATCGCTTGGCACTTCTTTTAATGTTGGAATCAACATTTTTGATTGTTTCATTCTTGCTTAGACCCCTTTTATATTTAATTAGCGGAAGAAATAGCGTTGAATATCATTCCACGTAACTAGAAGCATCAAGATCATCAAAAATCCAAAACCGATCATTGTGATAATGATCTCCTTTTCTGGATCAAGTGGTTTTCTTCTGATCGCTTCGATAATATTTAATAGCAACTTGCCCCCATCCAAAGCAGGAATCGGTAACAAGTTGATGATCCCTAAGTTAACTGACAACAGTGCTGTTAGTGTCACAACACTGATCAGGCCATTTTCTTTAGCCTGTGATGTGAGGGAAAACATTGCTACTGGACCACCTAGATCATTTAGACTAAAGCCGTGTAACATTGATGCTAAGGCATTTCCTAGCTGTTTTATCACATACCAAGTTTGGGTAAAACCATAAGTCAGCTTGGCTTTGATAGAACGATCCATTTTTCCTTTAGCAATTATACCAATCTGGGCGACCTTTTGTCCATTTACGTTTTTTTGGACTGGTGTGACTTTGATATTTTGCTTTTTATCAGCTCGTTTGACTGTTAAAACAAGTTCTTTGCCATCAGCTGATCTGATATGTTGGGCCACATCGTCCCAAGTCGGTGTTTTAGCACCATCGATCGCAATGATCGTATCATTTGCTTTTAGACCTGCTTTTTGAGCAACTGAATCAGTTTGAACTTGAGCTATCGTATTAGTCGTTACAGGGACTCCTCCTTGTAAAAAGGCTACTAAGCCAAACGCTACGATCGCTAACAAGAAATTATTCAATGGCCCTGCAAAATTGGTCAACATTCGATCGACTAACGAAGCCGACTGAAAACGCACATCACATGGTGCGATCTGCAGTTCGATCCCATCTTTACCGATGATCAAGGCATCATGATCAACTTTGAAGCGTTTGATCTCATCTTCAGTGCCGTTTTCATACCCTTCGACCCAAAGTCCATCCGTTAGATCCCAGTCAGTCAATTCGAGCGGGATCCCTTCGACTAAAGTGAGTTTTTTACTAGTATTTATCTTTTGAACGACACCATTTTCGTCAGTGATCAAACTGACTGGCATCCCTTTTTTTAGCTCTTCGGTATCATCTTCCAAACCTGCCATGCTGACATAACCACCCAGTGGTAAGATCCGCCAAGTATAGGTCGTGCCATTCTTGCGATATGCAAACAGTTTAGGTCCCATCCCGATCGCAAACTCACGGACCAAGATCCCAGCACGTTTGGCAAAATAATAGTGTCCAAATTCATGGACAAATACTAAGATCCCAAAGATGATGATAAATGTAATTATAGTTGTTATCATATTGCTCTACCGTCCTTATCCTAATCGTTTTATTTAGATCAAGCCAGCAAAATGCATCAATGGTAAAACAAATAGTAATGAATCAAAGCGGTCTAAGATCCCACCGTGACCCGGTAAGATCTTACCGGAATCCTTGACTCCATAATGACGCTTGAAGGCTGACTCGATCAGATCACCAAGTTGGCCTCCAACTGAGAAGACTAAAGTCCACAAAAGCATAGTTGAGAAACTATATGGAAACGCAGCTTGTACAAAATATAGATATGCGCCGACAATAACTACCGCACTGAGCGAACCACCGATCGAACCTTCCCAAGTTTTATTGGGACTGATATGTGGTGCTAATTTATTCTTACCGATCTTACGTCCGATCAGATAAGCACCACTGTCTGTGACCCAAACGATCAATAAGGCGTAAAGCATCATCCATAAGCTCTCTGCTCGAGCTAGCATCATGAATCTAAAACCAAGCCCCGCATATAGTCCACCTAATAATAAGACCCCTGCATCATCAAATGAAAAACGATTTTTAGAGATCACAGTGTAGACTAGCATGACTAGGGCTAGCAAATAAAAGCTGCCCCCTAAAGTATCCTGTGTCCAAAAACCAGCCCAAAAGACCGGCAATAAGATCGATAGCATCAAAAGAAAAGAAACGATCGCCTCAAATGACACGAGTAATTTCTTTTTCATGATCAAAAATTCTGACATGGCGACGATACCCATCAATGTTACCAAGATATCAAAGGGAATCCCTCCTAGATAAAGCAATGGTAAGAAAATGATCAAAGCGATCACCGCTGTTATAACACGCTGTTTCATCAATTATCCTCCTTCTTATTCAGCCCACCAAAGCGTCGATCGCGTTGCTGAAACTTATAAATCGATAATTCTAGATCTTCAGCCGAAAAATCTGGCCATAAAACATCTGTAAATACTAACTCACTGTAAGCGATCTGCCACAATAAAAAGTTAGAGATCCGTTCTTCCCCACTCGTGCGGATCAGCAATTCTGGATCAGCATAAGGGAGTTTTGCCGTCATCAAAGCCTCTGAAAAAACTTTTTCATCGATCTGTGATGGCTCTAATTTTCCTTGTTTAACTTGAGTTGCTACGGCTTGGACTGCAGTCGTGATCTCAGCACGCCCCCCGTAATTCAAAGCAAAATTCAAGACCATGCCGGTATTATCTTTAGTCTGCTCGATCGCATCAAAAACTGCTTTTTTTGTCGAGTCAGGTAATTTATCTGTATACCCCATCACATTGACACGGACATTGTTTGCGATCAGATCCGGGACAAATGTATTAAAAAATTTTACTGGAAGATCCATTAAAAAACCGACTTCAGCTTGAGGCCTTTTCCAATTTTCCGTTGAAAAAGCATATAATGTCAACACCTTGACCCCTAGATCACTAGCTGCTTTAGTGATCGTTTTGACCGTCTCCATTCCCTGCTTGTGCCCGGCAACTCGGGGCAAGCCGCGCTTTTTTGCCCATCTACCATTACCATCCATGATGATCGCAACATGAGCCGGTATCCGTTTTTGATCTAGCTTGTTTTGTGCTGCCTGCTTATTTTTAAATAAGTTAGAAAACATATCTTCACCTCTGTTAAAAGAATAACGGGACAAATTCGTCGATCCAGTAAGCGCCTGTTTCGACGAGCCCTTGCCCCGTTATTATCAGCAAAATAAAGCTTTCACCTAGCCGGCAAGCACTTCTTTTTCTTTTTCTGCTGTAATATTTTCAATATTTTTGATCGAATTATCCGTTACTTTTTGGGCAACATCTTCCAAGTCACGTAATTGATCTTCAGTCAAATCACCATTCTTTTGAGCTTTCTTCAAAGCATCCATCATTTCACGGCGAACGTTTCTAACAGCAACTTTGCCCTTTTCAGAAGTTGCTTTAACTTGTTTAGCTAATTCCTTACGCCGTTCTTCAGTCAATTGTGGGATCACTAAACGAATAGCTGACCCGTCATTCATAGGTGCGATACCTAGATCAGATGCTAAGAGCGCATGTTCGATGTCTTTTAAAGAAGACTTATCGTATGGTGTGATGAGAAGCACACGTGCTTCTGGAACACTGATCTGAGCCATTTGATTAAGTGGTGTTGGCACCCCATAATATTCAACGTTTACTCGGTTTAACAAACTAGCATTTGCTACCCCTGCTCTGATCGTACCCAATTCACGTTGTAAAGCTTCTTCTGCTTTGGTCATTTTTTCTTGATATTGTAAAATAGTTGGATCTGTGATTTTCATAAATTTATTTACTTCCCTTCAACTGTTGTTCCGATCGTTTCACCTTGAACAACTTTCTTGATATTTCCTCGCTCATTCATGTTGAAGACCACAAGTGGGATATTGTTATCCATGGATAGTGATGAAGCTGTTGTATCCATGACTTGTAATCCTTTATTGATGATCTCCATATGGGTCAGCTTATCGTATTTGACTGCATTTGCATCTTTACGTGGATCGGCTGAATAAATGCCGTCAACACCATTTTTAGCCATCAAGATCACATCAGCATTGATCTCTGACGCCCGTAAAGCTGATGTCGTATCTGTGGAGAAATATGGTGAGCCGGTGCCGGCTGCAAAGATCACGATACGTCCCTTTTCCAAATGCCGCATTGCTTTACGTCGAATATATGGTTCAGCTACTTGGCGCATTTCAATTGCAGTTTGAACTCTAGTTGGTACTCCGATCGATTCTAAATTGTCTTGTAGTGCCAAAGCATTCATCACTGTCCCAAGCATTCCGATATAATCTGCTTGAGCGCGCTCCATTCCCATTTGTGCACCTGATTCGCCACGCCACATATTGCCACCACCGACAACGATCGCGATTTGAACACCCAAGTCATGCACTTCTTTGATCTCTTCGGCAACTTTACGGATCTCTGGCGGATTGATACCTTGACCAGCATCACCGGCCAATGCTTCCCCGCTCAGTTTCATCACAACTCGTTTGTATTTAATGTCAGACATTAGTTGATCCTCCTAAAACAATTTTGCTGAAATTCGTTCACGATTTAACGAAAGCCGTTTGAATAAATTTTATCATTCTATCGGGGGTTTTGCCAACTATTAATTTGTTTTTACATTTCAACAGGCTTTGTTAGGAAACCGTTAGCATTTACTTGTTGGACACAAAGCATTTTTGCTATAATGTGAATAGTTGTTAAATTTGGAGTGATGCACATGGAAAAGCCTAGAACTTCTCATGGATCTGGCCTCCCCAAACGTATTCGGGTCCTATTTGCGATCATTTTCGTACTAGTTGGTATTTTAGGTTATCGCACTTATAAATATTTCGGACAACTAGAGATCCAAACTAACTATGCTGTCCTTAAAAACGGCCCTGGTGTTGAATATGATCAAATCAGTCAACTCAAGCAAAACCAACGTGTAACTGTCTTGAAAAGCAAATATCATTGGATGTATGTTGAAACTGACGATGAAAAAAAAGGCTGGATCGCTGATTGGATGATCAACAGTAGCTACAAATTACCTGTTACCGATCTCTCAAATGCGACGATCGTGATCGATCCTGGTCACGGTGGTTATGATTCTGGGGCGACCTCGAACACTGAGAAAAAAGAAGAAAAACAATACACTTTAGCTTATGCCAAACTATTGGCTGAAAAATTACGTAAACAAAATACAAAAGTCTATCTTACACGTAGCGATGACACTTTTGTCAGTCTAAGCAAACGCCCTGCACTAGCAGATCAAGTCCATGCGGATGCTTTTATCAGTTTCCACTTTGACTCGTCGCCAGTCAAAAACACAGCTTCGGGATTTACGACTTATTATTATCACAAAAACTCCGCCAAGTTAGCGCAAACGGTAAATAAAGAGTTTGGTGCGATCGGCTTAGAAAATCGCGGGGTCGAGATCGGTGACTTTTTAGTCATTCGTGACATCAAAGAACCGGCGATCCTATTAGAAATGGGATATATCAACTCCGATCGTGACTTTGATCAGATAAGCTCTAAGTCTTACCGTGCGACCGTCGTAAATGACGTTTATCAAGGCTTGGAAAAATATTTCGCAGCTCAAAAAGATACAAGTAAATAAAGTTAGGTCTTCTAAAAAGATAGCATTTGGCTATATTTTTCTAGAAGACCTATTTTATTATTGGGATTTTTAGCAAGGCATAGGCAAAAAGAAATCAGCCTAATTTTTTCGCAAAATAAAAAACGCCCTGATCCTTGCTATACAAGGAATCAAGACGTTTTTAGCATTACCGATTATTCAGCAACTGGGTAAACACTAACTTGCTTCTTATCGCGGCCTTTACGTTCAAATTTAACGACACCAGCAACCTTAGCAAATAATGTGTTGTCGCCACCCATACCAACGTTAACACCTGGGTAAATACGTGTACCACGTTGACGGTATAAGATAGCACCACCGTTAACTGTTTGACCGTCAGCACTCTTAGCACCTAAACGCTTAGAACGTGAGTCACGACCGTTAGAAGTGGAACCACCACCCTTTTTATGAGCGAAGTATTGTAAGTTCATTAACATAGTTCGTGCACCTCCTTATGGCTTAATTTATATTCGTTTTTATATATTTTGGATAACTCTGTTCAACATCTCTCAAACCTAATTCAAGGCTCGATAAGATCAATTGAACTGCGGGATCATTTTGTCCCTCATCTGATAAAGCTACTTGCAAAAGCCCACCATTTTTCTGATCTTCAACTAGTTCAAATTTTTGTTTCAGCAACTTTTCCAACGTATTGATCGTATTGATCGCTAACATCGAAACAGCCGCACAAACAATATCCTCACCAGCTTTTGCAAAACCTGCATGACCAGTAATGTCGAAACCTTCGATCACTTTACCATTTCTAATAATATTTGCATGGATCATCTAACGTCCACCTCGCAAAAATTATGCGTTGATCGCGTCGATAACAACCTTTGTGTATGGTTGACGATGACCTTGCTTTGTGTGTTGATGCTTCTTAGGCTTGTACTTGAAAGTAACAACTTTCTTAGCACGACCTTGCTTTTCAACAGTACCTTCAACAGTAGCACCTTCAACAAAAGGTGTACCGATCACTGTGTTTTCGCCGCCTACTAAAACAACTTCAAAAGTTACTTTTTCACCAGCTTCAGCAGCCAACTTTTCAACGTAGATAGCTTGACCAGCTTCTACTTTAAGTTGCTTACCACCTGTTTCAATAATTGCGTACATTAATGTGCACCTCCTTGTATTTTACTTAGACTCGCCGTAATGTAGTGGCTCAAAGAGCACTTGAACTTAAAACGTGCGGTTGCAGTTGTGGCATGCACAAATACAACGCTAATATAGTATCAAATTATAAAGTTGCCGTCAATAGAAATACTGCAAAAATATTTTTGCTGAAATTTTATGATCACACTATTCGTCTTAGCTGGATCTCAGTACATTATCAAAAAATAGCACACCACTTCACTTTATTGCTCTGTACACATTGATGTCAATCATGTTTAAACAGTTCCTTACTTGCTTTGATGTCATCTTCTTGGATATTTTTAGCTACTTTCAATAAATTCTTGCTAAAGTCCGCTGTCTTAGTCTGATATTGTCGAACCTGCTGGAGATTTTGGTTGGCTTGTTCGCTGTCCCAGAGCCGTTCTTTGGTATACGATGCGATCATTTCTTCGATCTCGGCATCTGATAAATGCTTTCTGAGCGCATAAGCACCTTGCGCGATCTCTTGGGCGATACTTGTGATCTCATCTTCAAGCTCTTGTTGGGTATTCTTAAAAATAGTCGCATATTCTTCACCGATATCACGCGCTTTAATCGCTACTGCCTGTGCTAATTCTTCTTGTAATGCGATCTTTTGGCTCCCACTTGCAGTCGTCAGCCTTTGTTGTAAACTAGTTATTTTACCTTGCCATTGACTAGCAAGTTTGGCTTCATTTACGATCGCTCGATATTCCTGTTGAAATTTGGCATACAAAGCCCCATCACTTACCAAAAGTGACAATAGTTTTCCCGAAGAAATATTGGCCCCCGTACTTTTGAGGATCAGATCTAAATATTTATCGATCAGGTGCGAAACTTTGATCCCAGCTGCAAAAATATAGCTGTGCTCGTTTAAATTAGCTTCTTTTAGCGTCCCGTCAGCATTGATCTGATACTGTCCAAAATCATGACTCGAACCATACTTGTCATCAAAATCAAAGGTCGTCGTAAATGATTTTGGCAGCAAGTAATGAACTTTACCGATCTCATCGATACCTTTTTTGTTCCGATTCAACATCGAAACGATATCAAACGCATTGACGTAATAGTCGATTTTGCCTTGCTCTTCTAATGTTTGAATGTTTGCTTGGGCTTGTTTAGACATTTTATCGATACTTTCTCTGGCATCAGGGCCTTGAAACAACACGATCTTATCCAATTTAGCGATATCTTCTTTGGGCAAATTAGCTACAGCTTGGATCGAGACCATCGTCCCTAAAGAGTGACCAGTGACTGCTAGCGTAGCATTAGGAGCTTTTTTACGCAATTCACTTACCTTAGTATGCATGGCCTTATTGGCAAGCTTTGCCTGAGGGATATAAGCGTTGAATAAGGTAAATGAGCCGTTGTTGCTGGCCCAATCATTCAAAGTATTCAAGCTCAGCCCGTCACTGCCCCGAGTCGCAAAATATGTATGCTTAGTCTCACTATTTAACTTTGGGGTGTCCGTCACGTAGTAAGAGTTATATCCAGCCTTTTCATCGGTCAGCAGACCTTTTTGATACGTTTTTTCTTCACCAAACAAACTTTTTTCTTTTATTGTCTCAAGTTTGTCGGGTTGAAGATAGACCTTACTTGCATCTTTGCCATAAGCGTCCTTAGCATGGGGAAAAGTAAACGGAATTGAATTACCATTTCTAAGATTATTCACTTGACTAGGAGTTAATTCTTCAAATGGAAAATTTTCTTTCCTATGTGTATATGAATTTCTTACTAAATCTGCATAGATATTATTTCTATTTTCTAAATCACTCATATCTTCCCTCATCAATATATACTTTCTGTCCTAATTCCATAGTCGACAATTTTGGAAAAATTTTTTCATCAAGTTCCATGTCCAACCGAAACTCAAAATCTCTTTCTGCATTTGCATATCCGAAAATTTGAATTTTCTTTCCTCCACCCCAGGGAGTTCCATTTCCAACCACTCCTACATTTATACTATTCCAATTGTAAGTTACTTTTCTCACATCTTTAGCTTCTTTTTTAATATATTCCGTCATCTCTTTTTCATGCGCCTTCAAAAAAGCTACCTGACGCTCTTTTTGCGCTTCTTGTCTTATTTCGATCACTTTCTTTGTCCCTCCTATTCCAGCTAGTACTAAAAAGATCGCGATGAGTACTAGAACTATTCTTTTCTTCTGCATGATTTTTCTCCTATAAAACCCTTACATAAATAAAAATTTAAATAGCTAAACTACAAGATGAATACTAGCATTCTTTCTAATCGTTTTCAATATTTTTTAATTTAAGTAATAAAAACATCTTTATGCTTAGATAGCATCTATCTAAAAAAGAAGTGTGAGCTTTTGTTACAGTCTCACACTTCTTTCTTGATAGAAATATTCTGTTTTTAATAATTAAGTAGCTAAACAAGCCAAAATAATTATATATCTGTATTCTCAAGAACCGATAACGTTTTAATCACAACTTCTGAATTTAGTGATTTATACAACTTTTTATCACCAACAATGTAAAATTCTTTCTTAGCACGCGTTGCAGCAACATTCATTAAATTTGGCGTAGAGACAGCCCAGCTAGCAGCTCCAGATTCTTCAAAACTTGCACCAAGCACAAGATAAACAATTGCAGCTTCTTTTCCTTGGAATGTATGCACTGTACCGATATTCTTTTGGGGAAAACCAATAGTTTGCAAATATTGCTTCAACTGCGTCACAACATTTTTAAACGGAGAAATAACGTAAATGTTGTTCGTATCTACTTCTCCATCACTTGCCCGCCTTAAGATCTCGTTTTTCAACCAATTGGCTTGTTCTTGAACGAATTTATCATCTGATCTTCCGCTGATATCGACCCAAGCTCCTTTACCTGCTTGGGACATTGAATCGGCCAAAACCATTTGACCAGCATATGAAATTTGATTTGAAATACTAAACATTGGATCAAGGCAACGACGATGTACCCATAGCGGCATGCCTATCCACTCATCTTCTGTTTTTTGGTATCCAAAGCGACTTGCACTATCAACTAAAGTCTGTACAGATTCATCTCCATTAACGATCTGTTCCGAGGCATTATTTTTATTTGCTATTAGACTAATAAGCCCATTGCTTAGAGGAATTACTGGTGGGATCTGTGCTGGATCACCAACAGCCATGACCTTCTTACTTCTCAAAATCGCTCCGACTGCTGATTGTGGAGTTGCTTGTCCTGCTTCATCAATGAATAAATTAGCAATCGAACCTGCGCCCATATTCCTGAACATACCGTGAAAACTTGCAAAGGTTGTACTTATAACAGGGATAGCAAAATTTACCCAGTCCCAAGCATATGCGATCAGATGTTTTTTATGTGGAACTGAATAGTCTGCGATCCGATTCCAAATATTCCAGCTCCCCTTCAAACTCTTGCTATTTTCATGTAGAAATTGTTTTCGAACTGCTAAAGCATAGATAAATAATTTTGATTGTTCGGTTCGATACTCCTTGGTAGACCATGGAGCTGTTTGCTGTAAATCAGCATATGCTAAGGATAGGTCTAGTGGCATATAGTTTGGATCTTTTAGTTTTAATTCTAAGGAAGATATTTTCTTTTCTATCCTAGATAACTTTATTTCACTTTCTTGTTTCCAGGAGATAATTTCAGCCTGAAATCTTTCTCTATAAGTAGTACTTTTTTGCAGGTTTTCTTGTGACTCTATTAGTTGTCTTTGAACGCTCTCAGATCTAGCTTGGAGCTCTACTCTTTCTTGTAACAAGGCTGTTTTCGAACTTTTTAATTCGTTGATCTCGTTAACATAAGTCTCTACAGATCTTGGGCAAATAAATTTTTTAAGCGTAAACATTGCTGGCTTGTGTCGCTTAGTCTCATCAATTTTTGAATCTATCAACTCTATTCTGTAGTCTTTATTTACTACTTGTTCCTTAGCCACACTCGCCTTTCTAGCTTGGATATCAACCAAGTTCTCTAGTTCTTCGATATTGCAGCTAAGTTGTTCATAGGTAGCTTCTTTTTCCGATAACTCTTGACGATATTCCTGTTGCTTTACCTCTAATTTCAAACGTAATTTTTCTTTTTTCTTACATGCATCAAATAAATTCTGCATTTTTTGACGCATTGCACTTACCCGTTCATATTGTTCAGTAAATTTTGAATAGACTGCTTTATCTGAGATAAAATACTCAGGTTTCAGCTCTTCAGCCATTTGTCTTATTATTTCAAGCATATTTTGACGATTCGTACTCTTGCCGCCTTCAGTTGCAAACATGCCCCAGTTATCAAAATCTCCATCGCTATTACTAATATTTGAAAAATAGTCAACATTCATCGTAGCTTTCAAAAATTCATCCGACAATTGTCCTTTTTGCGGTAATTCTTTGACGATATTTTGAACAGCCCCATTATTGGAGCTTGCTACCAAGATATTCTTATCAGCAATTTCTACTGGAAGCTGCGCAATCTTGCCATTTCTAAAATAAGTATGTGTTTCAGTTAGATGTTTATCTTTCAGCTTACTTATCTCATATGCTTGACGAACTACCAATTCCGCAAAAACATCTTTGAGTAACGTCGTCTTCCCCGTCCCAGGTGGTCCATTAACACCACGGATCTTTTCAGGATCGTTAAGTGCTACATTTACGGCAATTTGTTGCATTAACGATAGACCCCATTTAGGGTTAGAAGGAAAACGTCCTAATGGATAATTTTTGGGTTCTAAGATCTCTGCAATATTTTTACCATTGAAAGTACTACTTTTGTTGTTACTATCTAGGTTGATCTGTTTTCCAGAAAAGCCATCTATGTAACGATCTAAAAGCTCATAATCTTCATTCTTAGCCCATAATAGATCATCAAGATAAAATGAATGCAACAAGGGCTCCCCCTTGGTCACATCCTCATGGATCACATAATAATTTCTAGTCGACCACCTTAACTCTTGGGAGATCAACTTCATCATTCCATCTTCAAAGTCATATTCGAAAAATTCAGCTATTTGTTTTCCTAAATCAGTTTCAACTTCCAAAATATTTTCCGGTAACTTACCGTATCGATGTGCATAGCCACTCATCGTGTAAAATAACTGATCTTCTAGAAGTTTAAAACTATTTTCTGCAACAGAAAACGATAAACAATATGTAAATTTGTTTGAATTACTATCTTCCCTATATTCTTCAGGCAAATTAAATTTTTCAGATAGATCGTTTATTAGATCATCAAACCGAAAAATATCAAAATAAATCGTAAAGCCCATATTCTTTACTTTTTCTTTAGATATCTTATTGCGATATCTAAACTCACTTAATTTAGCTTTGAAAAAATTCGTCCAATTATCGATAAGGTCCGCTCTTCGTAACTGTTTGTAATTTTTATCATCTCCTGCTTTTAAATCAATATCACCTTCTGAAAATTTTTCAATATCGATCCATGAAGCCAATACATTATTTTTATTTACTTTCCCCACTGTACATCGCCCCCTAGTAATTATTATACAAACCTATTTTAACGCCTGTGACCATTAAAAGATAGCAATTTTTCCTGTTGCTACTGTCTCACAAAATATTTTGAAAACTCCTTTTGGAATATATATACTATTACATATTCTCTCAGCACTTGAGAACATAATCACGATATTTCCATAACATCGAACTTAACAAATAACTATCCAATTCAGGGAAATTCTTGATCATCAACTTTGTCAATTCGTGATTTTGACGATAGACACTATCTGATTTATCAATAGAGCACAAATTTTCCCAAATAATAATGGTAATTATAGACTTACATCTTTTCGCATAAAAGTGTCAACACTACGCTCTTTACGATAATCTTTCTATCATTTTCATCAGTGGTTCGAGCAAGTCTAACCTTTTTATCTCTTCTTGTGGTAATTTTTTTGCCCCCAACAATGTTCCCAATATTTGACCAGTTACTGATCCTGTTGAATCCGAATCGCCATCATGAAATACCGCTACTCAAAGTGCTTTTTTTAAATCATTAGAGTATTTTAGAGAACAATACAACGCAATAGCTAACGTTTCTTCTGCTACCCAACCCTCACCGAGCCTTGAAATGATCTCCATATCATCAAAATCTTTCTCACTTGCCAAAATAGCCTGTTGCAACAAGTCGTCAAATACTTTTACCTCTAAAGATCCCATGAAGATCCGTTTGATATCTTGTCGCATCAAAGAAACACTATCACATAAAGTCTCACCTTCAGATATATATCTAAGTAAACCAACTAAAACGGCTGAAGCTATATGACTCATTTGATGTCCATGAGTAAGTGCTGAATTTTCAATTGCGACCGAATATGGATCTTCCCGATCAATAAATGCTAGCGGTGCAACACGCATCAAAGCTCCACAACCTTTACTTTGATTTATCGATTCATTTAAATCTCCCAGGATCCCACGCATTAATGTCATCAAACAAGTACGTCCTGGTTCACGACTGGCATACATCTCAGGATACTCCATCAACCAAGAAATTGGTCGATGACTCAGTTCGCTTTTTCCTTGCTTAAATTGTGTTTCAAGCCAATCTTGATAACAATTCCATGTGTTAATACGCAAATTCCCATCTAAAAGTAACGCATTAGCAGTAAAAAGTGTCATCTGAGTATCATCTGATACTATAAGTTTACCTACGATCTTATCAAAATCATGATCCTGAGACATCTGCGAAACTTTCTCAAATTCGACTGGATAGCCTAACGCATCCCCTAAAGCGCCCCCTAAAAGGCAACCCGCTAGCTGATCTATGTTTAAATTATATTTCATACGATCATCCCCTAATAATTTTTATTTTATACGATTTTATGTACTTTCTTTAAAATATTACTAAAAATATGTACAATAACAAAGCAATTTCTTGTTCGATAAAACTTTAATACTCTTTGAATATTATTTCCCATTTCTGAACAAATCTCAAACGAATTTATAGCTAGCTAATTTTTACTAGTAAGACTTATATAATTATAAAAAGGTACATTCCCCAACTTTTGCAGTTCCCAAGCATTTGTTAGTTTTTTTTACATAATTGATATATCAGGGGCAATAGAATAGTATAAAAAACTGCAAGCTTGGACTATAAACATATCAATGTAGCCAAAACTTGCAGTTTTTAAGCATATTTATTCCAAAATCGATAAAGCATCGTTATCGTTGCGCAATACAGTTTGCATTCTGTTACACACTAATAATTATACATAGTTAACAAAAAACAGTTTCTATCAGCTACATATTAACAAACTCTACTTTTAACTTTTTACCTAATGCATTAGCTATTTTGGAAAGTGTATCGACACTAGTATTGTTTCCACGCTCGATACGTGCAATCGTTGATTGTGGCACATCAACACGTTTAGCTAACTCTCTTTGCGTTAAACCAGCATCTTCTCTAGCTTTCAATAAAGCTACTGCACTTTCAAGTCTCAAACTCTCTGCTTCAAAATTGGATCTTAACTCTGGATCTTGGAACCTCTTTTCCAAATAATCATCAAATTTAACTGTTGGCATCATTTTCCTCCTCAAATTCCTTATAAATCGCTAGCGCATGCAAAATCTCTTTTCTAGGTGTCTTCTGTGTTTTTTTACTAAATCCATGAGTAATGATATAACGACTTCCTTTCCAGTGAAAGTATAGAGCTCTTTGAATATTATTTCCCACTTCCGATCGAAGCTCAAATATGTTATCGTCTACTTTCTTTACCCATTTCATTTTTATAGCAGTCAACAAGCCATGTATCTGGACCTTATAGATAACCGCCATTAACTTCGCTTGATCTTTTTGCGGTAAGTTTTCTAAAAATTCCAAAAACTCATTATGTCCATTAGGTCGCTCATAAAATTCAAATTTTGGTTTCTCCATACCCTAAAAATAGCATATATGCTATCAGAAATCAACGAAATAGTTTTATATCAGATGATCTTAGTGACCACAGTTACTGTCTCTTTCTTTCACAAAGATTTATTATTCCCTATTAAATATCAAATCTTCGAAAAAAGTTGTTCACCAACTCTCTACATCCTAGTTACCACTCTTCAAAAAATTTTCTTGCTTCTTCAGGATTTTTGATTATCCAACAAAAAACAAGTACGATAAGATACATGCATAGTAGACAAAAAAATGAATTTAGATCTATATTCTCCCAAACACCTATCAAAACTGCGACTATAAATAATTTTAACTTTTCCAAAAATACACCTTCCTCTATATTAATTTTTATCGTACTTCCATTGACAATCCAGCCTGCTGCATGATCCGTTTAAATGTCTTCTTTGGAACCGTATTTCCACCGCTATGATAAGCGATCGTCACCATATGACCACCGCGCCTGTGACTAGTTTTACCTTGCCTTATAAATCCTTCCTTTTTTTATATTTCCTGAATTGTCAAATTAAGTTAGAAAAAAGCTAATTGCTCATTTGTAATATACTTCATGAATACTTCTAGTGGAGTTTTGTAGTTTAGATTTTTACGTGGAATATTATTTCTATAGCTACATATCTGGTGAACATGATCAGTGTAAAGAACACTAAGATCATTATTCTTTCCTAGTCCATCTTTTCGAAGTAGCCCATTCGTATGTTCATTTAATGCACGTTGGTTAGGAACACCTACATCAGCAAAATAGGTACTGATATCATGCTTATTAGAAATATCTTTCCACTCAGACAACCTAAAGCGATCTTTTCTTTGATGTAACTAAGCTCATCATTAGGTAATACGATGTGTTTACGACCGGATCTAGCTTTATTAGCCCAATATTTTTCATAATATTCAGATATCAAATTCCCAGCATCTAAAAAACGATGTACTCGATAAATAGTTTCAGCACTATGTTTTAAGGTTTTAGCTACAATATAGGCTTTAACACCTCGATTCCAAAATTTTTGTACGAAGGACAGTTCACTTATGATAAGATGATTATAGGTCATTTGTGATAGACTTTTGTTTGTCTTTACTCAAAAGTCTATCACAAATGGCCTTCTATTTTTCTAACTTAATTTTACAAACTACGATTGCTAAAAAATCTGTATACATATATACCTATATGAAATTAACCATTAAAGAGATAGTTAATTACACCCACAGGAAAACAATAAATAGTAACTAAAAAGAGCAGCGAACTAATTCACTGCCCTTAAGTACCCTTAGCAAAGCAACACCACTATTGATATATACGTCAATAGCACTATATCAGCCATCAAAAAGTACTTTTGCCTCTTCAGGATGTTTCAACAGCCAACATAAAATAAACATATTAAAGTATGACATTGAAAATGCTATCGTCAGAACTAGATTCACATTGAGCCAAACACCTATTAAAGTTGAAATTACCACTAATCCAACCTGTAATCTTGATTTTTTCAAACTTACACCCCCACATACTTTATTATTCACCCTTCTTGATTTCGTCAGCCATTGCATAAAATGCTTTACGAAATTCAATGCGATATTTTATCCATGTTAATTTTGCGATTTCAGGTTGTGCAATTTCCTTATAATCAGAACGTGCATCATTCATGATCGCAGTCAATTCACCTTGCTTATCCATATCTTCTTGACCAGGACGATGCTTATCGATAAGTTGCTCAAGTTCTTTTGGCTTAATACTATTATCAAGCCCCCAGATTCGGATAAAGCCTGTCACTAATTTTAGATTACTATCCTTTTGCGCACGCTCCATCGCTTCATTCATCTTTTCAACATCATGTGGGGCAGGATACTCATCAAATGTAAAACTATATTCAAAGTTGTTAAACTTAATTACTCTACTCCAAGTGCCTTAAACACCGCGTCTTCAGGAGTATTATAGAAAATTATGTTGAAAGTTGCCATAAGTTCAGGGGGAACTGTGGCTAAATCTGCGGCATTAGCCATAGGTACCAAAATTTTTTTTGCTCCAGCATCCCTAGCAACTTGTAGCATATCTGCTAAATTAGTTACTTTCACTAAAGTTCCACCTATAGTTATATCACCTAAAATCACCATACTTGAAACAACAGGTTTTTTTAGTGCAACTGAACATAAAGCTATAACTGCAGACAGTGTCAATGCTTCAGGATTCCCTACTCCATTCAAATCTTGAGTATTAAATAAGAAATCATTTTTAGTTGTCGAAATTTTTGCACTGATTGCATTTGAATTAGCATTTAAGTATCTGTATGCAGCATAAGTTTTTTCTTTTGCTGCCGAATCGCTACCTAAACCAATTGCTTTAAACTTCCCATTTCCAGCAACCATCTGTGTCTCAAATTTAAATGTTCCTACTCGTCCATTTCCACCAATAGAAACAGAGTATACATGACCTGGTTTCCCCATTCCCTCATGAATCAATAATCCATTTCCTTGTTCAGGAACAGATATAAATTCTTCATGATTTTCTTCTAAATCTATATAAGAAAGATTAACGTCAAAAAATTCCATCCCGCCTATTTTCTTTAATTGCTCTTTCACACGTCGGCGCATTTCAATTGAAAATCTAAGAATTTTTTCAACTTCTTTTTTCCCGAATTTTCCATGTGGATATACTAGCTTAATTAAACCTGAAGTCATTTTCTTAACTGCGATCGTATCACGTTGATTCAATTGTGATCCTAATCTAAAATACTGATCAATCGCATCACTATATGTTGTTTTACGCAATTCTCTCATTACCTCAGAATAATAATCTGTAATAAATCCATAATCATTGGTAAAGAAATCCGGTCGATACTTAGGTATTTCCCAGCCAGGAATATAACAATGCATCCGATCAAGGAAAGCTGTATCTGAACCCATTTTGTCAGGAAAGGGTTCAAATAAGTTTGATGTTTTTAAAATAGCATCTACGCTTTGATTAATGTTACCCACAAAGACCATTGAAGCAGAAGCATTTTTTTCTTCCTTACCTCTAGCAAATGATCCAGAAGCCATATAATCTTTCATGATCTGAACCAAGTCTCCATCCTTTACATTGATCCCAGCTACTTCATCAAAAGCAACAGTATCCCACATACCTACAAGCCCCATCGTTCTACGAGCCATATTGTAAAAAAGATTAGCAACTGTTGTTTGGCCACCAGAAACCAATATGGAATTAGGTGATATTTCTTTATAAACATGTGATTTCCCAGTCCCACGCGGTCCTAATTCGCACAAATTAAAATTATTTTCAACCAATGGAACTAGGCGTGCTAAATGTAACCATTTTACCCGATCATCAAATTGCGTTGGTTCCATGCCGATCGACCGTAAAACCACATTGATCCATTCTTCGTCTGTAAAAGCCGCTCTTCCCTTTTTAAAATCATCAATGTCCAATCCAGGCATTTGAATCGGATCCACTTTATTTGCAATAAATGGTGAGTTTAACTGATCATTTTCATCAAAAAAATACTCCATTTGTACAATACACCAAATACCACCACCTAATAATCGATCATATCTTTTAGGATATTCGTCTCTAATACGGACACCACTTAGCCCTAAGTTCGAAAATTCGGCTTCATATTGATCCTGATACTCATTTAAAACTACACTAACTTTATCAATGACAGTATAACTACCATTTTCTCTAATTTTAGCTTTGATTTTTTCTGCTTCATCAGGTCGAACATAATTGCGTGCTAAAATATTTTTAACAGTATTGACACCCTTCTCAACTAATTCTTCATCCAAAGACGAGGCATACATTCCTAGTAAATATTCCAAAACATATACTGGGACATTGGCACCTTCCTTTATCTTTTTCGTCAAATCTTTACGTACAATTTTTCCTGGAAAGTTTTCCACTAATTTATCTAAAATAATTTGATCCACTAACTTTCCTCCTAAATATCGAAACCAAAGACTCCTGCAAATGGATTATCAACACTAAATTCTACTCGCTCTTTTTCAACATTAGTATCTAAATCTTTCAAAATTAGATATACTTTTTCATTTATTTCGTAACTTCTGTTTATAAAATCAAAAGTGAATTTTGTAAATCGTTCACTAGATGCTTCTGCTTTTGAATCAGCATAGTAAGACGTTTTATTAGTAATCAGATTACCATTAGCATCTTCAAAATAGACCGAATACGCAGCTTTACTTATGGAATCACTTATTTTCTCTGTCTGATAAAATTCCAGAGTTATTGCTAACCCATTTATCCTACGTCTTGAGGTCATCAACTTTACATCAACTGGTTCTTTTTGAGAAGATCCGCGCATAACATTTACTTCTAATGCTGGAACAATTAATTCTTGCGGCGATGATCCCCCATGAACATATCTTTGCCCCCCACCAGCTTTTTTGAAGATAGCAGAAGTTTTAGGAAAATAAACATGTCTTTTGTCATCATTACGTAACACTTTACCTAACTCAATGGATTCGATGCCTAACTCATCATACTTTTCTTCACTGATAATAAAGCGTCTCTCAACTCTGTCTGTAGACAGGACTGACGGATTCTCTATCTTTTCATATTCAGATACCTTCCCATCGGTATAAATGAACCCATGGTCACTCGTAATGATAAAGCGATACACATTGGCACCATTATATATAAACTTAAGTACCTCTTTTATTTCCGTTACTGCACGCTGTGTTGCATCAAATACTTGCATCTCTTGTCCATGATCACCAACTTTGTCAATTTGATCATGATATAGATATATTACTTCTTGCCCATTAAAAATATCTCTAAGTTCTTTTGCACTTGTCTTAGCAACCACATCCGAATAAGTAATTGCTAAAGAATTAGGATTTTTTTTCTTGAGAATCTTATCGCGTGCAATTGTCCCCTGCGTCTTCTCACCATCAATCCGAACATCAATACCGTCAATATATTCACACTTCTCATTACCACCACGTAATAAAGCAGCCTTTCCAAACTCAGTTACTGAAGGAAGAACAGAAAAGAGACTTTTCATCTCCGTCTGTAATTTTTTTTCATCTTGAAATTCAGCTTGAAGTTCTTTAGCAACTTCATATCTGAGAGCATCAGAAATAATGACAACTGTTTTTTGCTTATTTCGTATAAAGTGGTCGTAGAAATCTAAAATAGATGTTCTTTCATTAATTTCAAAATTATCATTCCATAATTGAATTACTTCATCTAAAAACGCCTTATATTTTTTTTCAACCATTAACTGTAATTCGGCAAAAGATTTCTTTTCAGTGATTTTTTTATAATTCCAGATAAAATTACGATAATCACGATCACTTTTATACGCTGAATCCTCATATACCTTAACAATTTCTGTAAATTTTTGAGAGTTTATATTTAATTCACGCCATAACAGTTTTTGTGCGCTTAACAATGCAGCATATTGATGTTTATATTTTTCACCAAAATGAGCACGCTGTCTATCCTTTACTATTTCAAAAAGTTGAATATTACCGACACTTGGTGTTTTATCACCACTAAGTAATTGTCCTATAACGTACATAATAATTCTGTTATGCACGGCTTCAAAAATATCAACTTTGAGTAATTCATCAACTGATATTTCATTAAGGAGTTGTTCACCATTGATCAACTTATAGATCTCATGACTCAATTTATTAAAAGCCCCTACATAGCGTATATCATTCATCATTTCGTCCATAAATGATACTATAGCTGTTGTTTGATTTAAAACTTCATACTCCTTTAAGCTAACCGGAAGCTCTTGTTGATCTAATTGTCCATAAAAACCATTAGCAAAAAATGCTATGACTAGTTTCTGAATGGTCGGAGTCTCTGCAAGATACCCATAATATACCGAAATATACTTCCAAAAGGATTCCTGTAAGTTATATTTTTTTAGTTGCTCATACAATTCAGTACTTCCTTCAGAATAATCAACAAATAGTGCCTGAACAATACTGTAGAATTGATTTGTTTTGGCTTTAGTTAAAACTGCCATCAGAGCAAATTCTAACTCTTGTTCTGTATTGATCCCAGCAATAGCTATTTTTTCTAAAGCAACAATACGTGATTTAGCTTCAAAAAATTTAGAATATCTCTTCACTGCATCATGAAGTTCCACCGGAATATTTAGTTGAGTCATTATAATAGAGATTTTATCAGCCTTAAATTGCGTTGAATATTTTAAAATGCTCAAAAGATGGTTATTTTCATCATTTTCATCCATCGCATTAAAAGGTGAATAGATAAGGTAGTTATTTTTTGTATCCTCTATTTCAAACAGACGCTTAGTCTTAAACTGACTTTTTGGATCTAATTTATAGATTTTTGCATTATCTAACTTAATTGCGTCATTATCGATATCTTCTTCAAACTCCTTGTCTGGATCATACCAAAAAATGAGCTTTCGTTCTCCGTATGTTACAAAAAGCTCATTTAAGCGAGTTTGAACTTGATCTAAATTCAAATCGGTCATTTCTTCTCCTTTGGTTCTTGAACACCTTTAGTTAAAATCATAAATTTTTCACCTGTATCAGGATCTCTTTGTAATTTATCATAATTTACGATCACACCGTCATCCAAGTCCAACTCAATCTTCTTTAATGCTAAGTGCCCTACTTTTTCGTCAAAATTTCGAAGTTCTTTCAATTTTTTATTTAAGTTTGAAATTTCCTTATTGTATCTTGCAACATCACCTGCATTTGTAGTTGCCAACTTTTGGCTTTCACGTAATTCGATTCTTGAATTATAAGCTTGTTTCAACTTATCTAAATAAACTGTTCGTAAATTCCCAAGTAAATTTTTATCATAGCGATGTAAGTAAAATAAACCTCTGACACCCACATCCTTTCCAGAGTCAAATTGCCAGTAAATAGGACGCTTTTTGTAGGTTGCCAAATGTTCTTTATAAAATTTAGTTACAAAATATTTTCGAATCTTTTCTCGACTTGTTCCACTTCCCGGTAAAACATCTGCAATATAGTCTAAATTTTCTTCTAAAGTTTCTTTACCATATACAACAGTTATAAAATCAATAAACTTTAGTACGATATCACTTTCATCATCCTGAAAATATTCATCATCTGTGATCAACAAAATATTGTCTTTATCTGGTTTGAATTTTTGATAACGCGACATATCAAATTTTCCACCAGCAAAAATTAGTCCTTCTTCATCTAACGAGTATCGTCCAAACATACATCCTACAGCATAACTGATCAATGATTTAATGTCTCGTTCACGATCAGCCAAGGAAACCGAAACTTCCTTATCGTCTACATGATAGTCCAATTCATCCTGTAAGCCATATAATTCAATAAAGATTTTATTTAACTCCTCTTCGTTCGCCTTCAATTGTTCAAAACGAGTACGTGTTTCTTTTTCCCAAGCTTCAAATTTATCTTTGATAAGTGTTGCCAATATTAATACCCTCCAGTTTATACTTCCATTACATTATAGCTTGTTTTTACTTTATTTGCATTATCTCTAAATTTCTGCATTTTACTATCAATAGTGTGCTTTATTGCATAATTAAATATGATACGATTTTTTTAGATATAGTTATTGCCAATACTGTGTTAATTAGGAAAGGATGTTTTTTATGGTTGAACAATTATTATTTGCTGAATATTTTTACCAATGGATGAAAACTTTCAAGAAACCTGCAATTGCTCCGGTTACCTACATTAAATACAAAAATACCTACGAACACATTAAAAATTACTTTGGGACGATAGAGTTGGCTGCCGTATCTCGTCAAGACTATCAAGCAGCTTTGAACAAGTTTGCTAAAACTCATGCTAAAAGAACAACTGCCGGATTCCACAAACAAATGCGTGCAGCTGTCCTTGATGCACTTGAAGAAAACTTTATTTCAACAGATTTTACTCGAAAAGCCATAATTGGTGGACGAGACAAAGAAAAAAGTAAAGCTATGTTTCTCTCATACTCTGAATGGAAAAGGCTTGTCAATTACACTAGAGCAACTTCGAACTCATATGACTTTATTATCTACCTATCAGCAATGACAGGCTTAAGATTTGCTGAAGTTCTCGGTCTCACTGTTGCAGATATTGATTTAAAAAATAAATCACTTACTGTTAATAAAACCTGGGATTATAAATATCATACAGGATTCAAAGCACCTAAAAATTCAAATTCAGTCCGTACTATTGATATTGACACACAAACTCTTCGAGTCATAAAAAAAGTGATCCGCGAAAGAAAATTTAAACTACTGGATCAAAAGATTTGTATCAATACAGATGGTAAATTACCCGTAAGTGCAACAATTAATCGCTATCTAGAAAATTTATGCGATAAACTTGAGATCCCTCAAATTTCATTCCATGGTCTTCGTCATACGCATGCTTCAATTTTACTGTTTAAAGGTGTAAATATCATGAGTGTTAGCAAACGTTTAGGCCACAAAGATGTGACTACTACTCAGAGCGTATATCTACACATTATCAAAGAAATGGAAGAACGCGAAACTAAGCTGATCACAAAAATTATGACTGAAGCCATTGAATAGCGATTTCGTTTTACAAGAGTTAAAACTTATTGATCCATCAATGGGCTCAGGA
>OFFT01000243.1_pt1 | contig 44469 bp, 32 predicted proteins | sample 1521581 | NCBI WGS metagenome assembly OFFT01 (sample SAMEA3504084, study PRJEB24116) | mouse gut metagenome | biome: mouse gut; feature: mouse-associated habitat; material: faeces | place: Denmark | collected 2011
TGAAGCTGCCCAGGAAGCCGCTGGAGGCCCTTGATGTGATACTGCACTCGGGCAGAGTCCGCTCCATGGATCTGGGGGTGCTCTCCTATGCGGACGGGGAGACGCGCCGCTTTGCGGTGAGCTGCGGGATTGGGTTTGACGCCGCCGTCTGCCAGGAGGCTATGCATTCTAAGATTAAGGACACCATGAACAGGCTGGGGCTGGGGAAGCTGACCTATCTGGGCGTGGCGCTGCGGCAGCTTTTTGCCTCGAAGGCGGTGTCGGGGAAGCTTACTTTGGAGGGCGGCGCGCCTGTGGATATCGGGAATATGCTTTTTACCGCGTGCATGGTCCACAGGTTCGAGGGCGGCGGGTTCATGTTCGCCCCGGATGCGGTGGACGATGACGGGGTGCTGAATCTGTGCGCGGTGGGGGATCTGTCGAAGCTGTTTATTCTGCTCGCGCTGCCTACGGCTTTTTATGGGAAGCATTATCGGTTCCGGGGGATTACGGCTTATCGGGCGGGGAAGGTCACTATCGAGACTTCGCAGCCACTTTGGGTGCATACGGATGGGGAGGTTACGCGGCGGAGTGATTGGATTTGTGTTGGGTGTGAGAGGAATGCTTTGAGGGTTGTGGGATAAAGCAAAACCATATGAATGTCTGCAATCAAAAAAGGTGTAAAGCTTCCGAATCATTTTGATGGCTCAATAAAGACTTTACACCTTGTTTTGTGGCCGCCATTTAATTGTTCAGGCGACCTACTCTTTGATTCTGTCCAATTCAGTCAGATTTACCCCTGATGTCGTCAGGATAACTTTTAGTTCTGTATATCTGACTTTCATCGCTTTGTAGATTTCTGAGTCCTTTTCAGTGGCCAAAATCATATAGCTTTGCAATCTGGAGAATTCCTCAATGTTTCGCTGCATCATTTCTTTCTCAGTCATATGGTCACCCCGCTTTCTAAAGTGCTGTCTATGTGTATCTGGTACTTCTATTATAATAGCCCTTTAGGAAGGTGTAAAGCCTTTATTCAGTTGTCACAGTTTTGTTTCCGGAACGGCATTAAAGTGTAAAGATATCATATCGACATTGTCTTTACTATATGTTAAAGTATGCGTAAAATAAAGAAGGAGCATTATTATGGCGCAGACATTGGTGAATATTCGTATGGATGAAGAATTGAAAAAGAACATGGAACAGGTATGCCAGGAGCTTGGAATGAACATGACTACTGCAATTACAATATTTGCAAAGAAGATGACGAGGGAAAAGCGAATTCCGTTTGAAGTGTCTGTCGATCCCTTTTATTCTGATAGCAATATAGCACAGTTGCGCAGAGGCGTGGAAACGCTCAATGCAGGTAAGGGTATCGAACATGACATCATTACGGTGGATTGATGATGTAAACCGACTGGTGTATCGTATTCGCGATGATGTGCTTGAGATTATTTCTTTAGGGGCATTATGAGGACTTGAGAGTTGAAAGTTTTCAATAAAAGAATAGCGCTTATAGTATGGATTATGGTATTCTTTAATCACCACAAAGAAAGAGATACCATCCGACCAGAAGTGCTATTCACTGTATGAGTTTACCATACTTTCTGGTGGATGACCATACATTATGCTAAATTTTATTGAAAACATTCTATGCCACTTTGAAACCTGTTTTTCCCGCAAATCCGCTTTCCGCTGGTTTGTCGTCATAACTGTAGGGCTTATGCTCCGCTCCGATAAGCTTGGGGTCACCTCCATAATCCGTGACCTTGCGCTCCATCCTGGCTGTTACGATTCCATGCTGCATTTCTTCAGGGCATCCTCCTGGTCGCTGGAGGAGATCCGGAAACGCTGGTTCTGTGCCGTAAAGCAGTATGCGCCCCTTTATAAAGAAGGGAACCTCCATGTCCTTGTGGGCGATGGCGTCAAGCAGTCCAAGGAAGGGCGGCGCATGCCGGGGGTAAAGAAGCTTTTCCAGGAATCGGAGAATTCCGCGAAACCGGAATTCATCCACGGCCATATGTTCGGCGGCCTTGGCATCCTGGCCGGCAGTGTCCGCAGATGGGCCTGCATCCCTTTAAGCATCCGGCTCCATGACGGGCTCCAGGCTGCCAGGGAATGGAAAGGGGCATCTGTTTCGGCTGCTTCCCATGTAGTCCAGATGGTGGAAGACGCCTGGCACGCTGCCCATACCTTTGGGGACTCCCTGCTCCTGCTGGACAGGTATTTCCTTACAGTGCCGGCCCTTGAGAAGCTGAAGGAGCTCAATGGCAGCGGGAGCGTGCATATGGAGATCGTCACAAAAGCGAAAAAGTCCTGCACCGCATACCAGAAGCCCGGCCCCCGCAGACCCGGGAGGGGACGGCCGCCTAAGAAGGGGGCCGCTGTCCGCCTCAAAGAGCTGTTCGGCTCCCATAAAGGACAGTTCCAGGAAGCAGAGATAGAGCTCTATGGCAAAAAGGAGGCCATACGCTATTACTGCATCGACCTGCTGTGGGGCCAGAAGCTGTACCAGGAGCTGCGGTTCGTGCTGGTGGAGATGGATGGCGTCCAGGGCATCCTGGCAAGCACCAGCCTGGCGCTGGAGCCGCTGTCCATCATCCGGCTCTACAGCTACCGGTTCCGGATTGAATGCACGTTCCGTGAACTGAAGCAGCAGATTGGGGCGTCCTGCTACCACTTCTGGTCAAAGTACATGCCGAAGCTGAACTACTGCCAGAAGAAAGGGGAGCCTACGCCCATGGAGCAGGTGGAGGGTGAAAGGCCCCGCCGGAAAGTGCTGGAGGCCGTCCGTGCCATTGAGATGCATATGGCCCTGTCCTGTATTGCGATGGGGATTCTGCAGAGCATTTCCATCCACTTTATTGGGAAGGTAAGTTCCGGCCAGATCCGCTACCAGAGGACGCCATCCAGGGGAAGGGTCTCTGAGGCAGCACTCATGCATTATTTCCGGAAACATTTTTTCCGCCTTTTAGGCCAAAAGCCCGAATTATGCATAACGCAGATAATTCAGGGACTGCCGGAAGCACCAGAAAAACCGTGGGATTGTCTGGCTTCTTAGTGCTACAAACTTTTAACTCACAAGTATTAACATAGATTCTAAAAATATATAAATTATTTCACGACAGTTCCTGAGAATAATTATGACGTTTACTATAATTACTATAAAACTTATACCCTACCTAGATAAACCTAGAATCACTTACTAACAAACCAAACCCTTAGCTATTTCAATCAGACTTGCTAAATTACTTACCAATTCTTCCTTATCCATCTTTGCTCCCCAACTAATCCTAATAGCAGACGAAACCCTATCTACGTCAAGTCCCATCGCCATTAAGACATAACTAGGACTATAATCATGTGATGTACATGCCGAACCATTCGAAATACTACAATATTGCTTCGAAGAAAGCATTAATGCCTCCGATTCTACTCCCAAAAAACTTACATTTATCGTATTAGGCATGCAATACTCCTGGTCACCATTAATCAAATACTTAAGCCCTGATTTTTCAATCAGTTCAGTAACAGCCTGTTTTTTTTCAAAATACTGTATGATATTTTCACTATATTCTACGTCAGCCAACTCACAGGCTTTACCAAGACCAGCAACAAGTGGTACAGGTACTGTTCCTGGACGAACTCCACGCTCTTGTCGCCCGCCAAACGCAATAGCTTTTACTGGAGGCAATTTATATTGCTTTTTCCTAAGAATAAGTGCACCTACGCCTTGAGGTCCACCAAATTTATGGGCACTAAGAGATAACATATTATATTTTGCATTCTTCAATTCTGGAATCAGCTTTCCGCACGACTGAGTTGCATCAACGTGAAATAAAATTCCTTTTTTTTTAAGTACATCTCCAATCTCTTTAATAGGCTGAATAATCCCAGTCTCATTATTAGCATGCATTAAGCTTACCAACAAAGTGTCCTCTCGCAAGAGACTAATGATTGTTCTTGAATCTACTCTACCACTCTCATCTGGACTAACTAAATCAACTTCAAATCCTTCCCTTTCAAGACTTTTCACAGTCTCTAAGATAGATTTATGTTCTATTGCTGAAGTAATAACGTGCTTTTTACCACTCCCATTTGCATATTCAATAAGTCCACGAATAGCAATATTATTACTTTCTGTAGCACCACTTGTAAAAAACACTTCTCCACTTTCTACACCTAAAAGCTTTGCAACTTGGAATCTCGCTGCTTCAACAACTTTCCTGGCATCGTCTCCATATGTATGTGTTCTACTATCAGAATTGCCATAAGCATTTTTATATACATCAACCATTACATCCAACACTCTTTCATCGATAGGTGTAGAAGCATTATAATCTAAATAAATACCCATTATTATTCTCCAATCGCTAACTTAACTAAATCATCAAGATTTTTAATAAAATTAGTCCCTGACAGATGTGCTATTCCTCTTTCCAAGTGTAATTTAAAGAACTTAGTCAGCGTGTCTTCATCAGTTGGTAAATTCATTTTTTTACACCACGCAACCATAAGCGCATCATAAAGATCACTATATTCACCCCCAAAGGTAAACCATGACATTTCAACATTACTATCTGCCACAATAGGGATATCGGTTGGTATAGTATTTTCTGACAAAGAATAGCATAATGCCCACCGGCACAAAACATTCCAGTTCTTAATACCTGTTTTCCCCTTTAACCTACTAAGACGCTCTTTTGAAATATTTGACACCTTTATTTGTTTTACAATCATATCTCTGTGTCTCCCCATCCGAAATATCCCGGCTTAATCGTTGTTGCTTTTAATTCATCGTTGTATAGCAATGTATATTTGTCACCAACACTTGTTTGCATAAGCAAAAAATAGTTCTCATCAATTTCCGAATCTGTTGACAAAATAATGGTTTGTTCACTCGCTTTTGGAAAATAAGTTTTAATAAGAGCCTGTCGGTGCGAAGAGTCTAATCTTGAAAGAGGCGTATCAATAATAACTGGTAACTTTTTTTTCGAACAAATTGCTAGTGCCCATAACAAAGAAAAAACCATAAGCTGCTTTTCGCCTGCAGACAGACGTTTTTTTGCAATCTCTTCTCCTTCGCTATTCATATAATGTAAATCTAAAGTTTGGGAATCCATCTTTATGTAATCAACAAGATTCTTTTTATTAGCCAATTTTTTATAACATTTTGTCATTGTCCGCGCTAATAAATCTGTCTTTTGCTCTTGAAGTCTAATTTTATATAATTTACTGATTTCAATTGCCATATGGGCATATTTAACAGTTCGCTCATTAACATCAACCTTTTCAAGTGCAGCTAAAGTTTTTTCTGCAAACTTTCCAAACTCAGCTTCAGCCATTATTAATAACCCATTAAGTGAAGATCTCTCCTTATTTAAATTTTGAATTTCTACTTGTTTTTCAGTTATTTGGTGTTCTTTTTCCTTAATCTGCGCAAATAGCTCTTTTAATATGTTTTCATCAATATCAACAGATAAAGAATTGTCAATACTATCTACTTTCTTTTGTTGCTGATTTCTTTTCTTAATCAGAGCCCTCGCCTTATCTTTACACTGTTTTAACCCAGAATTAATAAGTGTTTCTACTTGAAATAGGTTAATATCTGAAAGACTGTAAGTTTCTTCTTGTTGTTGTCCTTCTATTTCTGATTGCATATAAGAAATAAATTTATATATTTCCTCCGACTTAGCAGAAAATTGTTTATATACATTTCTTACTTTATCTAAAGCAATAGCATTGAGTTTTCTTTCATGATCCAACTTTCCCTTTGCTTCAATATCCAAAAGCAATCCCTGAACCAAAGCTAACGGTAACTCTCCCGAAACCATTTCAACCAACTGCTCTTGACTGTTAACTACTACAGCAATACTCTCGCTCCTTTGTTTCATTAGAAGACTTTTCTGTTCAAGAATTCTTCCACCCTTTACAGAATAGTCTATATTTAATTGTTCGAGCTCAAGCTGTAAAGTCTCCAGTCTACATCGAGCAATTTCAATAGCAATATCAGCATTTTGCAAATCTATTTCAGCCTCTTCTTTGGCTGCCCTGAGCTCTTCTAATTTTTTCAAGTCTTGATTATTACTACTTTCCTTACTAATCCTACTGATAATCTTACCAATATCACTTTCAAGAATATCTAAAACTGTAATTCCCAACATCGCTTTAATAGACTCTTTCATTTGCTCATTCGTATCTTCAACCGCAAGTTCTGCTATTTTTTCTCCATCAAAAAAGAAAAAACTAGATAATGCACTTGGCAAAATATTCTCTACAAACATTGACCAGTTCTCTGTTAAAAAAGCATTGGTTTCTCTATTTTTTTTAACAGAAACTTTTTCATGCACACGTAAGCTTTTTCCATCCCAATTTCTTCTTATACAATACAACTCTTCTTGTGATGAATTCATCGAAAATTCAATTTCAACAAAGGTTTCCAATGTTCCATCAGCCTTATTAACATATGACTTTAAATACTGGCCATATGTAGCATATTTGCTCTCTTTATATGCATAGGAATTCGACCCATATAAACTAAGCAATACAGCTTCAAGAATAGTAGTTTTTCCTCTACCATTCATACCACCTATAAGAACAATTGGTTTATTTTTTTTAAATTCCAATATATTTGTTGACGCATAAACGCCAAAGTTATGCATTGTTAATTTTCTTATAATCATTTATCTAAATCCTCGTCAGTCTCCTCGTCCACATCGGCAATCGGCTCATCGTATGTATCATCTAATGCCTTTTCATTATATTTGCCACCAAGATTTTTTTTACGAACTACCTGACTTAAATAATAATCAGTTGCATCATTTTCATTTCTGTAAAAGTTTTTTTGAATACATGCTTCAAGAGAATCAACTATACCCCTCCGCTGATTCAGACTATTTGAGTGATTTTCTATATCAATTAAACTATATGCCATCTCAAAAGCTAATTCCTCATCTGGATAAAGTTCGTTCACTACATTCTTTAAAATATTCCATTCCTCACCTTTAAATGCCTCAGGGGCTATCCATTCCGGATCATCAAAGGGTTTTCCCATTACTTCTTCATAAATATCAGGTAATGAATCTGCAAACTCGTGCTTATCCAATACCCAAATACGCCTAATATTTCTCAACTCTGGAACTGTAATTAACTCAAGATTCCGAAATTCTTCAGGCCCCTCCTCATTAATTTCTTTCTGAATCTTTAGTAAATCACATAACCATTCTTCGCGAACTGCTTTTTTATATGGGCCATGATGTAATTGTTTATAGCTTCCCTGTAAGTATCCCCCCATTTTTCTAAAAGAACGCCGGTCTCTATCATGCTCTTCATCGCCAAATTTATTTCTAAATTCAAGCAATGCTGACATCCATGCCTTTTCCTCATCATTTGAAATCATTGCTTCCATAGATTTGTCTTTTTCCACCATAGTGCATACCCAGCATCCAAATCTACTTTTGCCACAGCTTGGCAATCCTTTTTCAACCATCATAGGACATTCATTATCCGCTGTTGCTCCTCGATATAAAGTCAACAACTCTTTATTTGAATATCCCCATGGATTCTTATATTGCATAAGAAATACCCATACGTCATTATCATTCCAATCTTCCAATGGAGAAAAAACTAATTCATTTACCATAGATTGATTCGGGCTAAGAAGCTCTCTTACTCTCTTCTTTTCATAATAAGCCATCGTCTTCGCTCTTCTAGCACTTTCAGCCTTTCTTGTTCCAATGACCATAATGATTTCGCCATGCTCTGCAATCTTTTCCTTTACAAATGTATTTACTGGCTGTATTTTCAAACGATCAGTACACCAACGTAATTTTTTTCTTGGAAAAGGATATCCTCTTCCTATGAAATTAACCCAAAATGTATTATCCATTGCAGGTTTAAGGCAATGAGTCACAAATGGAAGACTTTGTTCAGCTGCTGCATTATCCATAGTTTTAAGTGAAGTTTGAACCCATTTTGAAATTACGGGAGATTCAACCATTGTATCTGTATTAATAATATGAACTTGCTTCTTTAGTTGCTCTTTTGAAAGTTCAGATAACGCAAGCCATACCAGTTGCAACGTTGCCGTACTATCCTTTCCCCCTGAATAACCAATGACCCATGGAATATCATCACATAAATATAAATTTCTTACAGTTTCCATCAAGCCATCTATAAGTTCTTTTGTAATTGTGACTTCTTGTTTACTTGTCTCACAACTCCCATTTTTTTCTACCATAATTAATATCTCCTAAATAATTACTGAACTAAGAAATTGCTGTTCCATAGATTTTTCTTCTATCGATAAATCTACTCCAATTTCTTTCTTAATCTTAATAGCAGTTAAATTAATTGCTTTATTACTGGTCATTATTTTTCCATCATTTCGAATACATCTCTGTTTCCATTGAGCTGCACTTCTTCGCCAATCTATATTGCGTAATTTAATCAAATGTCCTTCTATAGAATTTATATTATTTTTATAAAAATAAGCTCCGATAACCCCAAATGCTTGTATTACTACGCCTTGTGTTACAATATAATTCTCTCTTAAATCAACTTTTGATATCTCATGCCTTATAAGTTCATTCCACTGGACAATATTTTCGGTAACGCATTTCCAATATCTTTTTAAAAATCCCTCTGCACTTTCTGCTAAATCTGAACCTCCTACAATTCTTTTATTGGCTGTGTAAAAAGCATTTAATGTAAATAAATTAGATGAAAATTTGCCCAGATTATCCTTTTCTTTGTCTGTGTATTCATTTAAGAAAGAGACATTTGTAATTACATTTCTATTAATGACAGCAAGTTCATCTCTTGAATCATATAATTCAGCAATTGAATTAGATGTTTTTACGGCATGCTTATTCAAGTCAGTGAAAATCTGCTGGCTTCTTGCCAAACCTTGATCTTCATACAAAACAACCGAAATTGTTTCATTTCCTAATGTAGAATCTTCATTCAGCGCATCAAGTATAGCAGCTTTGCGATGTTGACCATCATTAATTAAAAACCTGGCTTCCATCGAAACTTCCAATATTCCGGTTCCAATTCCCTCACTGCTCTCATGAAATTCAAACTCACCGTCAATAGATGCCGCTAATGCTGAAAAAACATAGGAATCTCTGTTTTCAGTTATATATCTGCTAATAATCGGAATCCTGGTTTCATTAAGTTTTCTTTGTGCCCTATATTCTGGCAATACATATTCTTCCTCATTAGGAAAAAGTTTTGCTATCATTTTCAAAGGCACCATTGCAATATAATATTCTCTTTTTGCTTGTTTTCCCCTAACAACAGGAAACTTATATGTAAAATCCATAAGTCCTCCACATAAAAATGCTATACTTAAGTATGCTACTTAAGTATAGCACCAGTATATTTTATAGTCAATGTAATTCTTTGTACAACTCCCAAAAAGCTTTATCCTTTACATATACAGGCTTTGAATTCCCGATTTTTACTATGCTATGATGTTTTTCCAAACGCTTTATTGCATTAAAAAGCACCTGACTTTCCTGACTCTTTGCTTCTGTCTTAAATACAAAATCAACATCTGAATTCTTCAAATCCGAAACATTGTGAACCGCCCATGTCAATATGTATTTAGAGTAATCATCTTCACCATTTCCGAAATGTTTTAAAAATTGTGTCGATAGAATCGTTCCAACTCCAAACTCTCTCCCTTCTTTGAGAATCTTCTTAAGAGAAGGAAACCCTTCACTCATAAAATTATCAGCCTCATCAACCAAGATAATTTTTGTAAGCTGTCTAAAGTTTCCTACTATCTTACTAGACCCGGCCGCTTGCATTTGTGAATAAAACAAATCTAGTGTAATTGCTATAACTAAGCTTTGTATGTCTGAATCATATCCCGATAAATCAATAACAATAACACCATTCAACATTTTGAATAATGATTTTGTTTCGCTTGGATTAGATTCAAAAATCTGAAACATATGAAGCTTGTCTAAAGCAGCTGCTAGTGAATCACCTTTCTTTATTTCCTCATCATAAGCATATCTTTGATACACTTGGTCGAAAGTTGGCGCATCATTATTCCATGTAGCCGGATTCGACGGATTAATACCAGCAGCTGTATATGTATCCATTATACATTGCAATAATATTGCCTGTTGTTTCGGGCCTAAATTATATACTTTTGAAATTGTATCTTTAAATGCATTAGCTGTATGCGTTGGAAGCAATGGCTTAAACACAGCTGATTTTGTAAGGGCTAATGGGTTAAACGGTAAATGATAAGGCTTATATATGGTAGCATTGGTCGCTTCCACAAAATCCACCTTACTCTCATTGTAATCACCCTTATAATCAAATATAAGAATTCCCAATGACTGCGCATCTACATTTTTAATCTGTTCTTTGTATAATTGCGTGATTAACGATTTAGTAAACTGTGTTTTTCCGGTTCCCATCATTCCAATTATTCCTGTATTTGTATGAAATAATTGCATGGTATCATTGGGTCTCCATATAACAGGACATCCATCTTGATCATTAGTGCCAAGCAACACCTGTATACAATCGCTTTCCGTATTAATTTCTTTTCCATTTGATACAAAATTAGTATTACCGTCTCTGGGCTCCTCCTCTTTTGTAACCAAACTACCAGATTCTCCTTTCTCATTAGCCGTTTCAACATCTCTTGAATCTAATTGAGTTATTGATAATCTAGACAAATCTCCTGTCAAATTGTTAATTATACACTCATCTAATATAAATAATTCATTATTCTCCTGATTATGAATATCATTATAAATATCTAAAACAGTCTTAAGTATTAATCCAAATTCATCGCTTTCTGGCATTTCTATAAGGTTGATGGCATCTTCTTTAAATGAAGTTCTTCTTTCCACAAGCGCTTTTCTAAACGACAGTACAGCTCCTTTTCCTAGAAGTTCTTGTATGTCCTCTGAAAAAACATAACCTTCATTTAAGAGTGCTTCACGATAATTGTCCAAAATTTCATCCCAATTTTGAGAGTCGTCAACATGGTATACTTGCATTTTTTTGCAGCTAGTAACAAGCATCTGCATGAGGAAATTTCTATTAACCTTATATAGGATTGTATCCTTAATTTCTCCACCGGGATTAATAGCACTGTGAAGTCCTTTTTCAGTTGCTGACACCTGTTCAAACGCTTTCTTTATTACTCCTGCATCATTATTTCCAGTTTTTACTTCTGTTGGATACAAATAAATCTTGGGAATATCTCCGCTCTTATCCAACCCTATAAACAAAAGATCATCACTTGTAGGCCCTTTTTCAAATCCTAAATTTTTTGCAGACAATACTCCTTCATCTTTCGATAATCCGGCACCTCCTGATACCCTTAGCATCTCTTCAAGCGAAATAGGCACCCACACAATATCTTTATGCCTTAAGAATGCAAGCATAAACTTAATTGCGGCAACGATACTTATCTTTTCACGACTAAATGTTGAATCCTTGTTACTTTTTTTTGAGGAAACAAGCCTAAGCAGCCAATCTCCATTGACCGCATTAAACAAATTAATAATTCTATGTACATCATCAATATTCGCTTCAACACCCTTTAATTTAAGATATTCCTGAATCACCATTGAATATTGCTTAGATTTTCGAGTGACTGTAATTGCATCATATCCGCTACTTGAAGTATATTGATCACTGTAATGGATAATCAGCAAATCACTATTTGCTTCTTTCTCACTAAAAAAATCGAGATCAACTTTTGGCTCTACAAATACAACCCAATTAGAGCTATTATAAATATAATCCATCTTATCTTCAGCCAATCGATCAATCTGAGTTGAAATACTCGTCCCAGAGTGATAAGGATTTCCTGACAATTCTACTTGCATCAATGCATTATACATCGATGCAAGTTTTACAATAGATGTATTTTTCGCATATTTCACACCATATCCAGTTCTATACTTCTGTCCATATTTACTTGATGGAATACCTGATAATATTCCTCCCAAGGAAATACCCGTCTCAATCTGATTCATTGTAGCCTGCTCTGATGTTATTTCCGACTCCATCTCATAAAAAGAAATATGCGCATATTCGTAAAGTTTTCCGCTATCTATATGGAAATAACATTCAATATTTTTTGACAAAATCCCTTCAAGGCTATTCATGGAAGTTCCTTTCACAACAAAGAGATTCTGTTCTTCCAGATAATCCTTTAATGTTGCGTATTCTCTAATATTAGAAAATACATTCCCCTTAATATCTTCTGTATAAATATGTATTTCAAATTTAAAAAGCCTGTCTACATCAGCATTATGATTAATTGCATGAATAAAAAATTGTGCCAGCCCAATAAACACCTCACTACAATCACCCATATTAATTAAATTAAGCCGAACTGTTTTATTATTAATATCATCAAAAATATAACGGAAATGAGAAACAAACTCAGAAATCTTTTCCTCTACAAGCTTAGATACATATCTCCTACTTCCTCTATATTTTTTGTTTTCAACTGGTGCATAATACTTCCACTCCCTCGAATATGATTGATCTGAAACCTTATAAATTCGCTTCGATTTCTGGATATATGGCAAGAGGTTTATTGAGTTTAATCTATCCATAACAACATCTGTAGCATACTCCAAACCATCTTCTTCAAGCAATGCCAGCTGATACTCCAAATTAAGAGGATGCAGTGGAGTCATCAATATCTCATCCTCTCCTTCGCCTACAAAAATAGTTCCAAGATAAAGAGCACTCTCCTGTTCTAGAGAAAGATTACCTCCTTCTTGTAAGTTTGCATAGCAAGCTTCAAATGCTTGCAAATACTTTTTAACTGAGTTTAATAAATTTCCCCCTAAATATGCCAGTGTAGGTATTGTTTTGGTCGTTTTAAATGCGGTAAGTAATTCCAGATATGAATCTCTTAATTCTTCCGGAATCCTTAATTCCATTTTTTCAACCTTTACTGTATCTGATACATAGAAATCCTTAATTTTACCAGAAAAAATATGTTCATCAATAAAGGCCTGTTCTACCCTGAGTTCACGAAGTAAATTAGCTTTTGCGAAATATTCCTGTGACTCACTCAAAATAGCACCATTATTGAATTCAAAGCTTCGCTTTGTAGATATTTTTTCTTTCAAAATTTTTCGTCCTGTTATTTCTACACTTTTTACTTCATCTGGATACAAAATTAGCGGAACAATTACTCCTGCAAAATTAATATCAATATTTATTCCGCTCCCAAAATTAGATAATTCCTCTTCAGAAGAATAAATATGGAGTTTCTCTCCATACTTACAACTATATATTTCATTATCTTCAAGTCTACAAGAATTAACTTGAACAGCGTTCTTATTAAAAATTAAATCTGTTCCAACTCCAGCCAATTTTATGCGACTATTCTCTTTTTTCTTTTTATACTCAATAGTAACACTGTGCTTAACGGTTGAGTACATATATTCAGCGGAAATATCTATAATACATAGTTTGAATATATACTTAATTTCATTTATTGCATCATTTATTTCAATCTTATGAAAAGTTACACCATCTTGACTAAATTTAAAAATAATATCTTTTCCATCCCTTGTATATGTCGCATCATCCGGAAAAATACCATTATTTGCTATCCTTGCATTACATCCAATCTGAACATGGATTGATGAAAAATGCTCAGAATTAAATACTAATATATTTTTATTCCTTTTTTTGGCTGTCTGTGAACCTTCGTTGCGGATTAAGACATTTTCCTCCATAGAATATACGTTTAATGGCATATCTCCGTATATAATAATATTATCATTCTCAATTTTGAGCGGATTTTCCATTTTTGCTTTTTTGCGTTCCATTGCTGCTAAAAGATCTGCATATGTAAATAATCTGCTCCAATTTTCCGAATCATTTTTATATTCCATTTCAATCTTATGAATAATATTGTCATCAAAAGTTTTCCCTAACTCTACCTCAAGATTTCCAAATCGGTTTCCTCTATCTATTCTTTCAAATAAATCATTATTATTTTTTATTTCGCGATCTATTTGGCTGTTTCCACAATTCTGATATTCAATCTTTCCATCTATAGAAAATAGACGAAAACCCGGAAAATTATTTACATCAATCTTTCCGCTACTCATAATGGACAATAAATCACAATATTCATAAATAGATGCTTTATCACTAAATACATCCGCGTCTCTACGTTCAAGTTCAAATTGAAGAATTCGTTTTTCTGTATTAGTAAGCTGTGTACTTTCATTAACCATATCACGAATTTCAGCCATAAGTTGATCCGTATAAAACGGCATTCCATTAGCAAACATATCACGTGACCCACTTTTTGCACTATCTATAGGATTTGATGAAATCATTAAAAGTGGTTTCTTTGCTTCGTTAGCCGCATTTCTCAATGTCGCACACAAAAAATCATTAGTCATTCCATTAATTTGTGCAGCAATGATAATCTCATCCCCAATTACTTTCAACGTATATGTCCTATAAACAGTTCCATCGGAACAAGGATAAATATATTCTCCAATAGACTGATTACTTTCTGCCAGCGTTCTCAATGCCTCAGTGACATCAATAACCATCTCTTCGTTATCAAGCTTTAAACAAAAACTCTCACCCTTAAGCAATGTTCCATCAGATGCTGCTGTCTGAAAAAATTGGTTTATTTTCTTTGCAATAAAATCATAAAATTCTTTTAACATACTGGGCATCTCCACTATCACTCTTTTTATCAATAAGATTCAATTTTGTAAAAAACTCCTGCAGATATTCCTTTGAGGTACTATCTAAATAAATACCTCTTTTCTCATACTCTTTAAATAAATCATTGAGCCTGATTTTTTCTTTATTTCGTAAGCATATTTTTGTTAAAAAAATAATATCACGTTCTGTAAGATTCAGTACCAAACCAGACTTCTTTCGATTTTTCACCCAACGACTTTTGCAAAACTCCAAAAATTTCTCATTATAAAACTGATTTGCCCTTTTTCTAACAGTATTCAAAAACTGTGCCTCAACACACTTATATAGATGGCAAATTGCTCCCTCCGTTTTTGAATTCTTTGTTTGAAATGGTATACTTTTAAACTCTTTGTAATCTCCCACGTAGTAACAATACACTGATTCAGCACTCGCTATTTCAGCAGCTATTGCAGCATCTGTTTCTTCACTTTCTTTTGCCATTTCACCAAAAGCAATATAATCATACATCTCTTCTTCAAGCGTCTGATTAAGCACTTCTAAAGTAACTGCGTGGCTAAACATATGACCTATGCTTCTTTGCAGAAGTTCCCATCCCTGTACACAGCACAATCTATTTTTTCCTACCTTCTCCCAGTCCAAAGCATAGTAGAAATTCACTTCTCCTTTTTCATCTCTCCTTCCCGTACAAAAATTGTCTAAAATAATGCATGTCTGTGAAACATAATAGAAATAATATACAGCAAACAAATTGGACAAATCCTCCAATGATGTCATCCCAGATTCAAGCATGAAATAAAAGTCATCCTTGAATTTGTCTTGTATATCTGTCTTAATCACAAAATAAGGAGAATGCTTGTCTGCTTCAGAAACTTTTTTAGCCTCTATAACCTTTATTACTAACTCCTCTAAAACATTGAATTTATAATTATCTTTAGCGTCTTTAATTTTCTGACAATCTAAATCATCTATTCCAAATATCGAAAACAAAAAATGAGCAAGATTTTCTACACTTCTATTGTATATTGTTGTCTGATAAGGATACAAGCCAATATTATCAGCAATGAAATTATTGCCTATAAAAAAAAGGTTTTGTATCATATCTTTAAAGTAATCTAAATCATCCTCATTTACTTCCACTTCCTCTAAAATATCTGAACACAATACATCAAACTCAATTGGATCCGTTTTTTTATTTAATCCTTCCCGAAAGAATCCACTAACTACATCTTCGAGTTCCGTTACAATAGGGGCCTGTTCCTTACCAGATGCTTTATAAGGAAATAATTTAAATTGTTTATCCGCTCTATGTGTAAGTCTCATAGAATCAACAGATCTTGATTGTGTGTCTTTTGCATTGAAACTTTCTATAAATTTTTCCTTACTGAACTTGTAATCCATTACTTCACCACCTTAAACCTATATCCAAACATATCTTGTGAGATAACCGCCTTTTTACCCTTTTCAGAAACTATCGATATATTCTTTGCTAAAGAACCTGTTAGTAAGATACGATTGATAAAGCTAATAAAATCAGCATGATTATTTCTATCATTTACTGTCTGAATATATCCATTATTCAATTTATATAGTAATTCATAAAGAGTATAGTCAATATCCAATTCAATCATATCATCATTTAATCCTTCAAAAGCTACTACTACTGTTGGGATAAAGCGTTGCAAATTATCCGTCTCTTCCGGATGGGGTATATGATTAATACTTGCAACAAATTCAACCTTCTCATATAAATAAAATCCCTTATGTTTCTTATCCAAACATAAGTTACCTTCTTCATCACTTTCACACCATTGTATAATAGCTCTTTTTACCATTTCATATAATGGGCCAAGTTTATTACCACTTCCAGAATTATACCAATACAAATCATTTAGATATTTACCGTATATTTCCTCTTGTATATTACCCTCCTCAATCGAATTAACTCTTACTATTAAACTATAAATATTTGATTTCAAAACTTTATCACTATTTACTTTTGCTATCATATCAGAACCACAAATAATATCTCCAAACGAATTTTTCGTAAATGCTTCTTTTATCTCTGAAGAAATATCTGAACTTACATAATATGAAACTGCGTCTTCATCAGCTTTTTCAAATCTAACCAAAAGTGGGTCGTACTTTTTTAAAATATTCATCAATACTGTAACATCTGCCGAGTCAAACAGTAATGCTGGCGTGATTTGTTTTAAAAACTCTTTTAGATATGCGGAATCATCTATGAGTAATTCTTGAAACTTTTTATAACTAAAGTTCTGTGAGACTAAAATGTCATATACAAAATTTAAAATTTCTCTTGTAGTAAGAATGACTTTGTCTTGAATAATTGCCTTAACTAAAAGTTCTGCAACAAATTGTTGTCTTTCTACTTTTATCATATATTCATAATTTTTCTTCACAGGACATTTTTTTGACAAAGGACATAATGGACATGACTCCAAATATGACCGATAAAACCAGTTTTCTTCTTTGGGGGCAAATACTTTCTCTAAAATAGCTTCAATGTATCTAGCCTGAACTCCATTTGCTGTAAGGCTATACATATGATAATCAGAAAAACTTACATGTTGGAAATGGCTATTTGCATTATATTCGTTATCATTAACTTGTGTAGTAAGTATGTTACGCTCCTCAACATATTTTCTTAAAAGACTAAATGCGCTACCATATTCAGACTCAATAAAATTATTTAATACACCAAGGTTGATTGCTAAAATAACATTCTGACCAGGTATCTCTAAATTATCATCCTTATAAGGTGCAAGAAATTCATTCAATGTCTGAATTGCAGTTTTTGAAGGTGCACTACTTTCTGTTGCATCATTGTATACAACATATTGATTAATCAAATCCTCTCCATCTGCATTTTTGAGGTATGAAAGAAGATGGGACTTTCCATCCCCTGCACTTCCACATAAAAGAACAAGGGTCTTTTTCCCTGATACATTAACTTTTCTAAGAAGATTTTTCAAATCTTCCTCTGCATTTCTAACAACATGCATATACCTTTTAAATGAATCAAACTCCTCTATGTTATCAATAGAATCACTTGAAGACTTACGAAGTCTATTTAGTTCATTTGAAAATCTGCAATCCGTCATAAAATATCCCTCATTTACTCTTTTGTTCAAAAATAGTAATACCGTGTCTACAAATTAAGGAATTGTCTACAAATAACTGATGCGAGTTTTTTGCCGTTTTCCTTGTATTTCCGGGATTTCTTCTAAACAAGTTGCATCAGTTATTTTCCGACAGTTCCTAAATCTCAAATTTTAATTTTGCTGCATCTCAAAAGTACAATATGCTAGTTTATTCTCATCTTTAAAGATTTTTTATTATTCAATTAATGCTTTCTACATAAATGCTATAATCAACAAACACCTTAATTCTCTTATAAAACGAAAATGTATTAATATTATATCCTCTATACATTTTTCTTTATTATATAGTCATATGGCCTTTTCTTCAACATATTTTTTGATACAATATTTCAATATAATGTTAAATAGTTTCCTGACCACATTTTTTCCGCATTGTCCATAACACTTTACCTTTTCCAATTATTCACAATACCCTTATACTATTTCTGTCTCATAAAGCTTAATCCAAATCCTCCCCACCCCGCAACCTTTCATACCACTCAATAAAACATTCCATACTACCACTTTCCTGAAACAACTCCTTCGTCACATAAACCTCCACATCCCCAAAAACAAAACTGTCCACCCAATACCTCATACGCCCATTGGCATCCCGGAGCTGTGTCTCCCCATCCGCCTGCTTTCTCTTCATAAACGGCCAGTTTGTATGAAATGTCTTCTTGCTCCAGGCCTTATCGCAGAGTTTTTCAATCTGAGATTCGGTGAACATATATCCGCTGCTGCTCAATTGCTGCATAGCTGTGCGAATAAATTTCCCTACTTTCAGACTCCTATCCGGCAATTCCGGGATAACGATATCCTGATTACTACCAACGGCTGAATCCACAATCCCCCTGTCCGCCGAACCGTCAAAATCCGGAATCCCGCCATCCGCCTGCGGAAATACCAGTTCAACCAGGTTGTCCAGCCACATGAAATCATGAGGCTTCAGCAATTCCATAATCTGCCCCTGAATCATCTGTGTCGGATTACAATCATAAATCTTTAACAAATCAAACAAAGCCCTGGTACTGATAATCCGGATATTCTGCGAATAATTCGAACCCCTTATCAGACTGGGAAATGTCCCTCTGTCTGCCCGTCCCAATACAATCAGGATAGAGCTGTTTCTCCTCTCGATTGCCCTGGTTTCAATCAACTCCTCCCGATATCCCACAATCGCTTCCAAATCCAGCGTATATGCATCCGAAGTCTTCGACTCCATAATAATGCATGATTCATCCGGACATCTCCATAATCCGTCAAACCCGTTTTCGTTATTCCGTTTGCCCCGGTACAGGCCATTCGTCACCCTGTAACCAAGTCTGCTGCCCATCTCGTTCACGATATCCTGAAGAACATATCCTCTTTCATCGAATTTGTCATCCTTGTTAGATGACAGCACGTCCTCTATGTATTTCGACATAGTCGGTAAATCGATTTTAGCAAGAAATTGCCTTAACTCCTGTGAAGTCGTCTCTTGATAAAGATTCCCATTTCCTGCTAAAACAAGGATCTGCTTCAGTTTCATATTTGAGACATAGATTGGGTCAGTATCCCACAGATTGCTAATCAAGCCTGTCATCTCCTCGGTAAAACATTTTGATTTATAGGATTGTAGTATAGTAACAGATTAACACAAAACATATGCTTTGTCTAACGGTTTAGCAGTCAATTATCGAGTCTCTGGCTGGAAATAAAGGAACTTTATAAAAAGAGCCAGAGTATTATACCTCCGACTTCTACTCCTTTTGATTTTGGAAATTTATTAAAGCAATTCTTATAGAATAATTCCTCATCAAACTTCACAGTCGTCCGGTTATCCGGTTATCCGGAAATTCAAACTGCATACCGCTTTCTTCAATTACCATAAATAACCCTCTGCTCCCTGTCATACATAGCATCGAATTCCTGCATGATAGCATTATTCTTCAAATCTGATGCCGTCCCCTCCATCTCCCATTTCAATTCCCATGATTCATCCCGATACAAAGCCAAAAAACGGATATTCAAATTGTCCAAACACAATTCCGGATAGACCTTCAGCAAATTGAATTTCTACTGGACAAAATAATCATGTGTAGTCACGAAAATTTGGACACCCATCTTCGCCAGGGCAACCATAGCCTGGACAATGGGCCAACCGGAAAGACGCAATCTGCTACAATATATTATCAGCCATAATAACAGCCTTTAACCGTTCTTCCCTGTGAGCATATATAAAGCACCTGGAATTAATTCCCCCATTTACATCAATGAGAACATCCACATCATTTCGGTCTGCTATCTCACATATATCCATAAAAGGAACAGAAATGATTTGTACATAGCTTTGACTTTTCAATCTATATTGCTTTTCGTCTATGTACTGCGTACAATCGTCTATATTTGAAAAAGCAATCAGGTATCCCCATTCACAAGGCAGCTCTTCAACTAATTTTATCCCTTTCATTTTCTTAGACGGGATAAAAGTAATGAGATCTCTTTTGTAAAAAATATCCTTTATGACTTCCCAGTCAGATTCCTTCCTGTGGCTCTTTCCAAGTTTGATTTTTAACAGAGAAACCTCTTCCTTTGTGGCTATGTTCAACTCTGGCTTGTCAGCAATAAACTTCTCAAATTCTTTTGTCATAATACTCTCCAGTTCTCGCACCAGTGGTGCAAGTTTTAATTCTTATACACTTCTCTTTTGCGGCATAGTCCTCCTGTGTCAGCTTCTGTCTGCACTCCTCGTACACCCCATCCAGTTCGGCAAAGATGCAGCAATGCCACAAATTTTATTTCTTTTTCCTGGTGTCCTGCATCCCGTATCCCCGCATTACCTGGCGAAAAGCGCTCCGGCGGTTGTATGCTTCCATGTACTTCGCCATGGTAGCCTGTTTTCCGTTTGGCTCTCCTCCGGCTTCCCTGGCTTCTCCCAGCGCGGCGATATAGGCGGCGCATTCTCCGTAATAATTCCTGTGGTTTCCTTCCATGATGCCTTGCACACGCTTTGTCACAAGGCCCTCTGCCCATCCTAAAAGCGCTTCCCTCTGTTCCCGGGAAAGCGGAACCGTCCGCTTCCAGTGGTTCCAGCATGTGAGGAACCAGCCCTCATTGCTCTCTTCGATGAGCCTTAAAGTTCCCTTTTCATATTCCGATTTATCGAAGCCTGCAGCTGCCACTATCCTACGGAGCATTTCCCTGGCGCCTGGCTTCATAGTCTTCAGCTCCCCACCCTGTTGTGCGGCGTCTTGCGGCAGGCTCCCGTCCTCTGTCAGCAGCAGCAGGAACGCCGCCAGGCCGCATTTCATAAAGGACGCGCTCCATCCCAGAGAATTCGTGGCATTCATGGCCCTTTCCCTGACATAGTCAAATTCGCCTCCCAGAAAAGCCAGCAAATACGCCTGCGTTGGGTTCAACTGATTTTCCCTTCCGCCCCCGGCTGTGGGAAGGAAATAACTATCCTTTCTCAACTGGGAACATGTTTCCCGGTAAATCTGCGCCGCCGCTTCCCGGACATTTGAGAAATCCCTGCACTCCATCAGGAGCCTTAGATAGTTTACCACCCTTGTATCCGAGCGGAACGCTTCCAGCCAGCAGGTTTCCGCAAGCTCCGGCCGGTCCTGCTCCAGGGCGGTCCTGCTGGTCAAAAGAGCGATGCGGCTGCGAACCAGATACTTCTTCTCGATTGCCTCCAACGCTTCTGTGCCCACTGCCAGCAGCGAATCCGCATCTGTTTTTCCCTGGTTGGCTGTCAGATACTGCTCATATAGCTCCGGATGCTCCCCACAGTATTTCCTTGCGTTTGCCAGCAGCTGTTCCCCGTCGTCTGCCAGCTCCAGCGCTTCCTGCAGCAGCTTTCCGGCGCTGCTCCCGGTCATCCTGCCGAGGTGTTCTATCCACAGCGGCAGAAAAGCATCTATCTCCGGGAGTTCTCTGCCGCCCTGCAGAATCATTTCCAGGGTGATGTCCCTTCTGCCGGAATTCATCAGTGTGATATATAATTCATCGGCCCTTTCCGACAGTGCGCTGGCACAGTAGGCCGCACGCGCCGCGTCTATCACAAGGGTTCTGTAGTCCACATTCCCCAGGTGGTAGCTTTTCAGGTCATTGATATTGATCGGCGCGTCCGTGTACTCCTGATACTCCCCGCCTACCATGATGTCCAGCCCTATCAGGATGCCGGTGAGTTCACAGGCGGCCTGATACTCTTCGCAGTCCACACATTGGTGCACGAACCTGCAGGCCTCCTCTATGATGTCCAGTATGCCCTCCGGGTCGCTGTATAGGAACTCTTCTTCAGCGCTGCTGTACCAGTCATCATATTCCGGATTGAGGGAGCCTTCCAGGCACAGTTCTCCGCTTTCCATGCGCTCCAGCCGGGTTCTCAGGAAGCTGCGCTTTTGTTCGAAGTCTGCTGCCGCTTCCTGGTCTGCTTTTGAAGGTTCCGGACAGATATGGGCCTCTTTGCCGCCTGCAAGGAGAAGCATTTCGGCGAGAAAGTCCTCCCGCTGATTTTCCGGGAGCGTCCTGGCTGTTTCATGTATGAATTCTGCCAGCTGCTCTTTTGACATTGCTGCCGCGGCCTGGTCTACGGCTTTTAGAAATTGGGTGAAATTCATCATAGGTATCTTTCTTCCTTTCCGGGATGTCCTGGCACCATGTTACCATATTCGAACGATTAACGCAATACGACAATGACGTAATATAGTATAGCTTTACGATATCATCTCCTGCTCCATCTTTACTCCCCTTCTGAGCATCTCCCGCAAAATCTCACAATATGCCGGTTTTGAAGCCAGCTTCTCCGCCCTTGTGATATCATTTTCCGTCATCTTCTGGAGGTTTTCCCCTGTCCCTGCCGAACCTCCCTCGTATAATGCTTCTTCAACAGCCTGCCCAAAATCTCAGTGATGTACCGCTCCCTTTCGCTCATGGAATTCCACGCTTCCTATCTGCATATTATCGTTCCTGACCTTCAGCACGGGGATGACCGTATCGCAGGCGAACCCGATGGAATCCGTCTTGTTGGGCGGCGCGCAGAAAATCACCTGGAAGTCCTGATTCTGGAAGAATTCCAGCATCAGCTTGATATTGTGGTCGCTCATCTTCTCAAAAGGCTCGTCGATGAAGATAAGCCTGGTGGAATTGACCCTGGCATTGTAGAGCATGGACAGGGCAGCCGACAAGATCAGGGTGTAGGGAATCTGGGTTCCGGCGCCGGAGCTGTACCCCGCCTGTCTGGAAAGCTTCCCGTCCTTCACGTCCGCATTGTTGATCACAATCTCATAGCTCATATAATTCCGGTAATCCGCGAAGTCCTGGATCGCCCCCATATCGTTTTTGTCTATGATGCGGTTGATGATCTCCCGGATCTCCTTTTCCCGCTGCTCTATCTCGTCCTCCTCGTAACCGTAGAGACTGGCGAACACCATCTGTCCGTCGTCCACCTTGTTGACCTTTTTCAGGTATTCCGCGTACCGCAATATTTTGGCATAGTCAGATTTGTCATCCAGGAGATTCACGTCGAACTGGTATCTGGTGGAAAATTTCAGCTTCCGCAGCTCCTTGTTGATCCCGGCGATATCCTCTCTGGCCCCCAGGGCAGTCTGGTACACAGAGAGCACGAACTCATTCTTAAAGATGGATTCATACCGCCTGGTCTGTTCCGCCATTTTTGCATGGATCTCCTGCAGGTCATCCACCCAGATCTTGTTCTTCCGGGCAAGGTATCTGCTTTCCTGTCCCAGGCCTTCCGGCAGTTGATCCTCCGGGTTCTTCTTCATGTTATAGGATTTCTGCCCGCCTAAAATGTTGGCCTCCAGGCTCTGCTTCTCCCCCTCCCGCTTCCTTCTGGATTCCGGCAGCATCACGTCCCCTGTCCGGGAAATCCCCGCCAGAAAGCCATCGTATTCCTCCATGGCCATCTTTGTCTCCGTGCCGTGGAGGAGCCTCAGCTCTTCCAGCCGCTCTTCCCTGTCCTTCAGCGCCAGCCGGTCCTGGGTCAGCTTCGTCTCATGGCTCTGATTCTCCAGCTCCAGGCTCCTTTTCCTGTCCTTTGCCTGATCCAGCCCCTTCCTCACCTTTTCAAGCTGTCGTTCCAGCTCCTGCACCTGCAGGAACAGGGTCTGGTATTCCAGGTTGTTCTTCTGGGCTTCCGTCAGTTCATGCAGCTTCTCCGCCGACCGGTTCAGCTCCCCCGCCGCCTGGTCATATTTGGCAAAAGCGTCAAAGTCATAGGCCTTGAAGCAATCCAGCTGTTCCGTGATCCGTTGGATTCCATCCTGCACCTGCTGCTGCTCCCGCCCCAGGGCCTGTTCCTGCTGTTCCAGTTCCTGGATCTGTCTTTCCGCATGCTTTCTGTTCAGTTCTATGGCCTCCTGCCCCAGGCAGAAGGTTTTGTTCTTCCTGGTATTGATATAGGTCACCGCCATATTTCTGGCAAGTTTTCCGCTCCTGGACATGGCGTTCTCATACCGGGGCACCTGCTCCTCGGGCACCGCGTGGATCCCACCCAGCCAGTAATCGAAATACTTCTGGGCAATTTCGTTCTTGATCAGGAGCTTATTCACCACGGCGTCCTCGTAATGCTTGACCTTCTTCCCCGCCAGCAGCCGGGTGTTCACCAGCTCCACGTATTTGTGGGAAGATCTGTCCAGCACCTGGTCAGCGATATCGAACCACTCCGGCTCCACCAGGATGCTGTATCTGTGGATTCCCAGGAAGGTCTCGATCACGGCCCTCCACTCCTCGTCCTCCACCTTCACCACATACTCACAGGAGAACATGGCCCGGGCAGGGATGTTCCGGTTCTGGAATTCCCGGTTGATTTCCCGGATCAGTTCCGCCTGTTCCGGCACATGGGAATAATCCAGCCTGTTCTTCTCGCAGTCCTCCGCCACTTTTTTATAATGGATCAGCTCTTCCTGCACCGCCTTCAGCCTGCCCCGGATCTCCACCCTCTGCTCCGTCAGGCCGTCCCTCTGGGCGGACAGCGCCCTCTTCAGCCTGTCCGAAGCGTTCTTTTTCTCCCCGTAGGAAAAATCCGCCAGGGTAAGCCCCGTCAGGATCTCCTCATCCCCGGTCTCCGCCCCCAGGCTGCCCAATGTGCGGAGCATCTCCTTCACCTGTTCCTGAAAGGCGGACAGCTCTCCCCTGGCCTGCTCCAGCCCGTCCAGTTTCGCCTGCAGCCTTCTCCGGTTCTCTTCCTCTTCCTCGATGGCCTTTGAGCAGTCCAGCTCGTTGAGGTTGCTCTTGGCCTTCAAAAGCCCGGTCTCCGCCCGGTCTTTCTCCCTCTCCTTTTCCCCGATGGTCTCCTCCAGGTGCCCGATCTCCCCTTTCTTTCCGGCAATCTGATCCTGGGTCTCCCCGATGGATTTTTTGAGTCTCAAAATACTTTTATAGATCTGCTTTCCGTCGTCCACGATCAGCCTGGTCTTCACGGCTTCGTATCTCTCAAAATCCCTCAGGATACCCTCCAGGGCTTCCAGCTCCACTTTGATCAGTTCCAGGGTCTGGTTCATCTTCTCTATGTAATTTTTGGCGTCCCGGAGCTTGTCGAAATTGATGTCTTTGGCTTCCAGCACGGATTCCTTGATGAACTGCTGGATTTTGGCCGCGGGATTGTAGGTCATGATGCTGCGGAGCTTTCTCTGGAATTTCCTGATCTCCCCGGAGGACAGCTTCAGGCCTGTCATGTTCATGAATTTCACCATGGCCTCCCTCTGGGACATGACCGGTATCCTGTGGGCGCGCTGGAACCCCTGGTAATCATAGGGCTTCACCACGCCCTCTTCCCGGTACACATACTGCATCTGTTCCATGGAGGTATGTTCCGCCGCATACCAGTAGGAGGACACATTATTGCTGGAATTGGTCTCCAGCACCACTCCCAGCACAAAGAAATCCTCATTCAGCTCGTCATGGTATTCCAGCGAGATATGGCTGTACACATTCGGCATCCGCTCCGCCGGCCTGGAATAGATCCCGGCGCTGGGGTCTATCAGACAGCGGGTGTAGGAGGACAGCGTCCTCCTGCTGCCGCCCACATTTTGGGAGCTGGAGGATTTATTGAATTCCACGTCCCCGGTAAAGGCATATTTCATTGCGTCCAGGATCGTGGACTTCCCGCACTCGTTCTCCCCCGTAATCAAAGTAAGATCCCGCCCAATGGGGATCTTCGTATTGATAAAGCCGTACCAGTTCACCAGATATATATTCGTCAGCGCTACCTTTGCCATCCTGCTACCCTCTTGCTGTATTTCTCCGTATTTTCAGGAACTCCTTTATAGCGGTTCCCCTACTTTTCCAAGTGCCGTCCTGCTCCCATGCCGGCTTCTGCTTCCAAGGATTCCGAGAGCCTATTACTTCTCTGCTATTCTCTGTGCTTCTACGTCCGGTTCTGTGCTTCTCCGCACGGTTCTATGCTTCTACGTCCGGTTCTTTCTATGCCCAGTCCCATGCTCCTCCGCCCAGATACTTGCGTTAAATCTTTCAGTCGAAGGCTTCCTGAAAATCCTCCGCATCCCTTTCCGCGTCGTCCGCGTCCTCCGCGTCCTCTCCCTCTTCCCCGGCCTCCGTTTCCGCCGGGTCGAATCTGCCCTCCGGAAGATACTCCCGCATCACCTGCTTCAGCTGGGGGATATCCATGCAGAACTGCAGGGAGGGATAGAGCTTCACCTTGCTGTCCTCCTTTGTGTCGTTCTCATCCCAGGCCAGAAGGCTGAACCGCTTGAACAGCTTGAACGCCGCCCGGAACTCCGTGGGCGCCGGTTCTATCCCGTACACCTTACACTTATCGATCACGTCCCCCACTGTCACATAGATTTCCTCCGAAAAGCCCACCTTCTCCAGATAGAGCAGCCACAGCGCCAGAAGCATCTGCACCTGTTTTCCGTCGAAGACCACCAGATTGCTGCGCTTGATCCCCACCGTATCCAGATCCGCCTCGTTCTGCACCAGCATGGCCACCTTCAGCTTGTCCTCCACCACCACGTCATACCCTATCTTGCGCAGGAACGCAGAGACGTCATAGCAGTTGGACTCCACCGAAAGATACTGGTACAGCCTTTCGTCCCTGTCTTCTATGATAAAAGTGGCGTCCAGCAGCTTCCGGATGCATCTCTTAAACAGAAGCTCCTCCTCGTCCTTCATGTTCTCCAGAAAGTCAAATTCCCCCATATGATACCTCTATCGTCTCCTGATCTTCAGATTGGTCATCCTGGCGATGTCCGTTTCCACATAGCCGTCCATCAATTCCACCGTGTAAGGAAACTCCTCGATGCCGGAATACATCACAGCCGCGGCAAAGAGCATGGCTTCCTCCCTGTCCGCCACCCTTTGCTCCCGAAGCTCCAGCTCCTTCCTCCCGGCCATCCTCCCGTCCAGGAAATGCCTGGCGCCGTCTATAGAAAAACGGTTTTTCGTACCAGACATCACCGCCTGGGTCAGCAGCTCCTTCTCCTCCTGGGAAATGTCCCAGAGCGGAAGGCCGATCTCCCCGCGATCCCGCTCCCTGGGCTTCCGCCTCTCATAAGACTTCCTGCTGATGTACTTTTGGGAAGAGACCCTCATGCAGCCTGCCGCCCGCTCCAGCGCCTGCTGCCTTTCCTCCTGTCCCATCCCTTTCAGGGCGCTGAGAAATCCGTCCAGAAGGGACTCCATCTCCACGCCGTTTCCCATCACCAGCATCATCCGGATGTTGGCCAGACGATAATAGGTATTGATCCTGGCGTCGATCAGCTCCATGTTCTCCTGGTATTCCACGCTGAGGAAATAGGAGAGCCTCGCCAGGACGGCCTGCACCTTCTCCCTGGCCTGTGCGCCCTCTATCTGGTGCACGGCGGCGCATTCCGCGGCCATTTTTTCAAATATCCGCCCCTCTTCTATGACGCGGAGCTTGTTCCGGATGAAGGAAAGCTGGCTTGGGATCAGGCCGTTATTTTTCAGGAAGAAATAGTCGTTGAAAAATTTGTCCAGCAGTTCGTCCTTCATCAAAAACTTTCCCACGCTGTTGGCGTCCTGGAGCTCCATCACCATCCGCATGATATTGGCGATGCTGTCTTTTAAGTCCAGCAGCTCGTTCTTCAATTCCTCCACATGGTCTGACAGGGGATTCAGAATCGTGGAATAAGGCCGTTCCGCCCGGGCGGAATCCTCCTCAAAGCTTGCCTTCAGGATCTCGTACATGGAAAAAATGTGATTGGAAAGCGTCCCCTGATTCCCCTTCTCACACATTTTCCGGAAAAATTCCATGATCCTCCGGCAGCTCATAGACACATTGGCCACATTTTCCCCGTTCCGCCCGATCTCCCGGGGGGTGACCCAGCCGCATTCCCGCAGATAGGCCATGATGGCGGAGGCGCTTCTGTCCGGCGCCTGCTGCTCCTGTCCTTCCCCCTGCTCATCCTGGAACACATATTTGCTGTTCCTCAGGTAGAGCGCCACGCAGTTCCTGGCGTCGGAATCGTACAGCACAGGGACTTCCCTGGACTTCTCGATCAGGGAAAGGATGCATTCATAATAGATCCTCCGGTTCTGGCTGCTCAGAGGATGGAAGAATTTCTCGTTGTCTACCAGTTCAAAAATATCCATGTGGGTTCTTTTCCTTAGTTAGTGGTTTCTAACTTCTATGCACCTTATGTCTCGGATCCAACCGGATGACCTTATAATACCCGGCCTCAATGACCACATGTATCCTAAATACTTCCGTCACCTCATAATGATACACCTGCATTCCCCTGTAAGTGTCATCCGTATCCGGTTTGCGCGCAAATGCCCTGTCCACCTGGGTTACCGTCATCTGCGATATCTTGTTTAAAAAAGCCTGAAATTGTCTTACATTTTCCGGGGTCAGCTCTTTAAACGTATACCCGTTCTCCAAAGGGTACTTGAAACATAATTCAAAAGGCACCTCCCGGTTTTGTTTTTGGGTTAATTTCGCCATATCAATCGCCGCAATGGATAGACTTATAATAGGATGCCATGGTGTGGGGAGAAATCACAACCGTACATCTTTCAGCCGGTTCATATCCCCTCCTTGCCTCCATCCAGGGCAATTCCCGATGTGACAGGGCTTCCAGGGCATTTCCCGTACTGTCGCCATAAGTTTCCCATACATCTTCCAATAACCGTATATCCTCAGGGTCAAAATGAGCCTTATTCCCACTTTTCATGCAGATGGTATCGTATCCAAATGCCTTGAACCGCTCCCACAGCGCAGGTGAAACCGGCCCATGTACCCATGCCTGGTAATCCGTATCCTCCAGGCGATACCCCTTCAATGCATATGCCCAGGCCTGGGCATAATAACAGAGTTTCTGAAGCTTTTTATGGGTCATATCGCTTTTGGATAAAAACCAGTTCGCAACATCAAAGATGGAATATTTCCCGGTTTCCTCCACTTCAATATTCTCTATTTCCTCGGGATCTATAAAAACATACCTGTCTGTATTCGTCGGAATCGCTGATGTCATGTAGGAACGATATGCATCATATGGCCATGGAGACATGGTGTTAAGTCTGATATCCTGAACCACGCTCATATATTACCTCCTCCTCTCCATTCCTCACCGAGACCTGGCCTCCCTCCGAGGCATGGTCATGCCTCCATCCCTCATAGCTTATGCTGTTCTGTATCGCCGTCTGGCCGTCCGGCATTTTTCCTCTCACCACGACCCCTTCTGTGGAAAAATAATCCGCGCCCCCGACCACGCTCTCCAGTATGCACCTGCGGACAGCATAAGCGCCATTTACTTCCGTAATCAAAAACGGCTTGTCGAACAGTAGCTCTTCATTTATGTCGTCATATATTCTCTTTATCAGTTCATATTGAAAAGCAGTGGGATTGACAATCTGAAGCCCTAACTCGTTCTTGGCTTCCCGCCTGTTGATGGTATAATCATGGCTCCCCGATTCACTGCATAAAAAGTCAATGATCTTCTTGATCTTTTCCGGCTCAGTGACCTGGTTCTGAAGCAGCTTTTCCGCCATCATCTGAATCTGGGCTTTTGAGCGATATACCTCGCCCAGCACAAGCGGATGCACAAAATCCGTCAGCTTTTCGAATATGCTTGCCAGCGATGCCTCATCCTGAATTTCCAACTCATTTTTAGCGAACTCCAGATAGCCCTTTACAGCCTCCACGCTTACCGGAAAAATCCCTCCCTCAGGCCTTCTGGGATTCAAAGCGGTATACAGGCTTGGATCGATCGGCCCCAGCGTAGCCTGCTTGGTCATCACAATTTCATTCGCTCCCAAACTGATAATCGTACCCGCGCTGTGCGCCTTGTGGGGTATTATGACTTGAAGAAAATCCCCATACATCCTGAGCAGATTTACGATATTCCTTGCGGTTGAAGTATCCCCGCCCCGGGTATATAATAAAAGCGAAATCCTCCCGCATGGCTTTATTTTATCTAAATGATCGATAAAATAATCAATTACATCGGGAGAGATCTGAGCGGCCATGTTCGGCCTGTCGCTTGTCACATAAACGAGAATCTTGCTGTGAAACTCTTTTTCAAGTTCTCTATAAAGTGCAACCCTGTCCCTATACATCCAATCCTATCCCCTCTTTTCCACACCTTCTCTGTCCCATGCCCTATTTATACTGCTTAACGATTTCACTTGCCGTGAAACCAGACTGCATAACGCTGACTGATTCAATCGCATGATTACATTAGGCAGCATTCAGCGTTATGCAGTATATGGACAGCGGCATCCACAGAAACCCCCGCCTTTCATCCATGGTGGTGCTGTCTGTGGCAGGAGGGTTTCTGAAAGCCTTCGCCGGATGCGCCAGACCACATATCACGCGGCTTTCCGGAACTCCTTTGAAACGGTTCCCCCACTTTTCCAGGTGCCGTCCTGCCCCAATGCCCGATTCTGCTTCCTGAAATTCCGAGAACCTATCTTTCTCTATGTTATGCGGTCACCAACCTTCATTCCCTCTTTCCATGTGCTTCCTGTGGATATTTTAGCATGCCCCCACAAATACCGCAATCGTTTTTTACAGCCGCTATTCCACAAAAGCCGGGGAGGAGTATATCCCGAACCTGACAGACACCCCGGGACATGCGGACTTCAACTATGAAGTCAGCCGCTCCCTGGCAGCCTGCGACGTTGCCATATTGGTGGACGCGGTGCAGGGCATCAAGACCCAGACCCTGGCCAATGTATACCTGCCCCTGAACCATGACCTGGACGTGATTCCCTCCGCAATGCCAGAAAAAGGCAATCCACCTTACAACAGATGAAACAACCGCATCAAACCCCAGACCCTGACCAATGTATAACTAATCCTGAATCATGACCTGGACGTGATTCCCTCCGCGACGCCCGAAAAAAACAATCCACCTCACAGCAGATGTAACAACCGCATCAAGTCCCAGACCATGGCCAATGTATACCTAATTCTGAATCATGACCTGGACATTATCCCCTCCGCAATGCCAGAAAAAGACAATCCGCCTCACAACAGATGAAACAACCGCAAAGTCGTATCCGGCCCCACGCTCCCCACCTGCCTGGGAACCTCCCCGCCCACAAACGAATTCCCCGAAACCCGCACGGCGAACAGCCTCTCCCCGAACATCGGCACAGCCCGCTCATTCACCACGCAGCAGGCCGCATAAACCCCCGAATCCCACACCTCCGTCAACGTCCTCCCGGTATTGATCACCGAATCCACCAAAATCACATGCCTCGTCCCAGGCCGCACGAACTTCTCATGCTTCGGATCATACAGCCCGAACCTGCACCCCATAGCCAGATACATCCCCTCCGCGAAAAATATCCCCCCGCGCAGCACCGCCACAACCGTAGTCTCCTCCGGCTCAAACTGCCCAAGCTGCCCTATCTGCGCCCCCAACGCCCTTCCCAGCTCCCTATGGGCTTCCACCAGCCTCGGCCCGCAGACCCCCGAGTCGGATTTCGTCATGGCAATCAGCCTCTCCACCTCTTCGTCCCTCTTCAATTCATACATAAATCAACCCCTCCATATCCTTTCCCCTGAGGCTCCCGCTCACCGAGCCGTCCGGCCTCCTCACAAGGTACCCCACATCCGCCTGCCGCAGCATATAGTAATCATTCATGCTGTCCCCGTAGGCGATGACCCTCTTCCCCGCCCTCTGCAGCATCTTCGCGATGAAGAACTTGGTCTCCGCGGCCATCTCCCTCCCGCCATAGAACGGAATCTGCAGCTCTCCCGCGATGAAGCGCCATATCCGCTCATGCCCGGATGTCAGCAGGAAAGCATCGCCCGCAATGCCATCCACGATTCTTTCATTCAGCCGGACAGGCATCTCCTTCAATTCCGGAACCGGATACCCCTCAAATTCCCTGTTCTGCTTCCACACCTGATATCCGGTGTAAAACTCCCCGTCAAAGACATGGGTTCTGTAGCCAAAGACCGCCTTGCTGCTGTCCTCCACGGCCAGCGTCCTGTCCCCGTCCAGCAATGTGACCGTATCCGTTCTGCTCCTCCCAAGAATCTCCTCCACACACCTTGCCGCAAAGGACACGCAGCTATAGCCCTCCGCAACCTCCCGGATGAATCCGATCACATCCGATATGTCCCCGAAAACATCCTCCGGCGGATTGTCAAGGACATAGAAATCCTTATCATGCTCATGACAATACTGCCGCAGGCCGGCAATCTCCCTGTCCTGCCATGCCCCTATATCGTACTGCAGATAGTTCCGGTTCTTCCCGGAACCCTCCATCCGCGCCCGCAGCACAGCAGGCGACAGATACAGATACAGGAAAACGTCATACAACTGTCCGTCCTCCTCCGTGAACACGGTCTGTTCGCCGAAGGCATAATGCCCGTCCATGATGAAATCCTCTCCCCCATGCCGCTCCCGCAGCCCGCGTGCCAGCGCTTTCCTGGCTTTCTCCCTGCCCCTCTCGTCCAGACTGTCAAATTCCGGATTCCCTTCCCGCAGCAGACGGCTTCCGGCCAGGGTCTGCAGGAAGGGAATCCTGTCCAGAATATAGGTCTTCCCCGATGCGGGCATTCCGTACAATCCAATTTTCATAGCCACTCCTTATACCACAATATGCTCCAGGAATCTCCAGGCCGCATATCATGGGGCTTACCGAAGCTCCTCTGAGCCGATTCCCCCCACTGTTCCGGTTTTGTCCTGCTCCGACGCTTTGTATTTCTCCCCTCCCCCATGCAGTGCACTTCCCGTTCCGGTTTTGTCCTGCTCCGACGACTCCGATGCCGGATTCCGGCTCCCAAGATTCCGAGAACCTGTCACAGGCTCCCGGAACCAGAAATAACTCTTGAAGAATCATGGGATTGAACCAGTCAGCGTTAGGCAGTATAACATCCCAGAAACTCCTTATAACAACAGCTTCGGTCGAATGTCAGCGAAATCTTTTCCAGCTCTTCCAGGGATATCCCGCTGTCCCCCACCGGCGGCAGGTCGATGCAGTTCCCGCAGTAATACGTTTTACCGTTTGCAAAGAAATAATTATTCGTACCAGCCCCGCACAGGCCGCCGTACATCGTACAGTCCAATCCGCCCCGCCTGACCGGAAGCTCCTTTCCCGCCCTGTCCATGAAATCCCGGTATTCCCCCAGGGAAATCCCATATTTTCCAATCATCCGGGAAAAGGTCACTTTGGTTCCAAAAGGCCGGAAAAAGGAAATCACCTCTTCCGCGTTTCTCAGACTTTCCCTGCCCACAGTGGCGTTGAAGGTAGGATAATGCCCTGTCGCCTGTCTATAGCGCTCCACATTCTCCATGGCCCGGTCAAAGGAATTGCACCGATACTTGTCGTGCAGCTCCTTGTATCCGTCAATGGAAAACCCAACATTGACCCTGTGCTCCTCCAGGAACGCCAGGTCTTCCTCCGGAAGCCTGACGGTTCCGTTGGTTATGGTATAGATTCTGACTCTCGGGGCGTCCTCCAGGCAGGCGATATAGGATTTCAGCGCCTGCCAGTCCAGGAAGCATTCTCCGTTTCCCACGAACCCGATCTTAAATCCCTTCTCCGGGCATTTCTTTTCCGTATATTTTTTAACGTTATTCAGTATTTCATATACATCCATTTCCGCAGCCTCGATTTTCCCCTTTTCATGGAAATGACAGTAGCTGCAGGCAAGGTTGCATCGGTTATTGATGGAGATGCATATCCTGTCGATCATGGCCTTCCGCGCCTCCTTCCCTCATTCTGGTTTTTCTGCCAGGTACGGTTCTTGCTCCTTCCGGTCTCCAGGTATTCACGGTAATGGTCTTCCGCGGTGTAGCCGTTCCTGTCCACGATCCTTTCATCCGCCCCGGCCGCCCGGATGATGTCCCGGCATTCCAGCCATCCCCAGTGGCACGCCTTCATCAGCGCCGTGTAGCCGTTCCCGTCCTGCTGGTTCAGGCTGATCCGCGGATCCGCGCACAGCTCTCTGACGAATTCCACCCGGTTGTCCCAGGCCGCGATCATCAGGGGCATGTTCCCGTCATTCTTCTGCTGTATCTTTCCGGCGTCATAGGGGTTCCTGCTGCCCACGTTGGGGTTGGCTCTGCACTCATGGAGCAGAAATCTGAACATCTCGAAATCCCGGTTCTGGATGGCGTGGGACAGGGGCGGAAAGTAGTATTTCCCGCAGTCCCTCCTGTCCACGTCCGCTCCGTGCCCTATCAGCCACCGGATTTTCTCTTTCCTCTGGTTCAGGGGCTTTTTCCGGCACCTTACCACAGAGATAATCAGGGTGTTGCCCTCCGGCAGATAGGCGTTGATGTCCTCCCGATTCGGAATCGTCACCCCCAGCGCGCTCTCCATGTCCTCATAGGAATCCGCATAGTAGGCGTTGATTTTTTTAAGGCTCTGGATGTCCATCAGGTTCTGTTTCGTGACCATGTATTCCTCAAGGTACAGGGCCTTGACTGTGGCATGCCCGCTTAACCGCGCCGCGAATCCCGCGTCGTAGGTGATGATGTCCACCCGGCAGTGGAACTCTTCGGCGGCCTTTTCCGCCATCTTTACAATCCGCCCGTCAGGATTGCCGGTCCTGCCTTTCCCCTGGCCGCCCGGGCAGTGACCTGTGACCACATTGGAATTGGAGCCGGAAGCGATACTCCTTAGAATCTGCCAGGCCTTTTTGGCCAGCTTTTTATTGTGGTCTTTGATGGAATCAAGCTCCTCCACCACCATATCCGGCACGATGACTCTGCTGTATTCTCTGCTCAGTTCGTCTATCAGCTGGCTGTTCTTCAGCAGCGCTGACGTGTCTGTTACTACGACTCTGTCGCCGCGTAGGAACTGGTCTTTCTGCCGGGATGTGAGCCCCAGTTTGTCGCAGTAATCATGGGCAAACCCCAGGACGGTCTTGTAGCTGGTGTCGCCGCCGATTTTTTCCGCTCTTGATAAGGTGGATTTGTTGCATCCGATCAGCTCTGCCATGTCGGACTGGGTCTTGTGGTTCTTCTCCCGAAGCTCAATCATCCGCTTTCTCAGAAAATCTTTCTGTATCTGGTCATCCATGTGTACATCCCCCTGTCTCCTCTGCGTCCCATGTCTGTAGAATCTAGGAAAAGCATAGCACCCGGTTGCATTTTTATCAATATATTGCCTTACTTTTGCAACCGAATCACCATGATTGCAACAGGCCCTTCCGTATCCGGCATTTCCGCAACCGGAGCGGGGTTTTTACAACGATTGCCCTTGCCCTGTGGATGACTGCAACCGTTCCGGGATTCCCTGCAACAGAAAAGGACTCTCTACCGCCGAACTGGCCGTAGGGAATCCTTTTCTGTTGTCAGTGTGTACTCTTGAAACCATGCCATCTTTTTCTTTACAAATTATCCTCTGTAGGCAATACATATTTTTTAGTCTTATTTTTTCCTTCACCCCGGACAATACCGCATTTTTCAGCCTTATTCAATAGTCTGCTTGCTGTTTTAGTCTCTACACCTAACAACCTTGCCGCAATACCACTTGCAATTTCATGATTCTCTTCGAGATATATTATGATGGTTTTCATTCTATCCTTTTCCTTATCGGACATTTTATCGGACATTTTATCGGACATTTTATCGGACATTTTGCTGCTTTCACCAAATCCTTCCCTGATAAAAATCGTCGTTTCCAAATAAGTTCTTCTATCATCCGTCTCAAAGAAAGGTTTGGGAGAACCATTTTTTGACAATGCACTCAAAATTTTAGGGATACCAGTGCCTTGCTTTTCAGAAAGGTCTATCTCTTTAAAGAATTCACCAATTCTTCTGTTTCGATATTTTCTTGCCCTTACCTTTCCCGCAGCAAACTTCTCCATATTCATATATCCATCGGGACCAGGAAAATTTATAATCATAATTCGGTCAAGATATACCCTCACTTCCACTGGCACATCTTCTCTATAGGATTTATGAAATACCGCATTAACAATCGCTTCTTCCAATGCATTATATGGATAATTTACGCATTTTACGGATTTTTCCTGATTCTCAATCTTGACAGTCTTCTCAATAATGACATTTGTCTTAATATAATCCAATACATCTGTTACCTGTTTCCATATCGGGCCGGTAAATGTTTTTTCAAACATGATATTACCGGATTCCGCTTCTTTGGTATTGAACCTGACAAAATTAATTTGTGCCCCAGGTATTAACTTGTCTGGTCTTTCAGCAAACATTAGAATAGCAATATTTCTTAATTCTAAATCCGCATCCGTCTCATTAGCCACTTCCAGCGCTAACAATAGCTCGTCCATGTTTCTATTATTTATCTCAGTTGATAAGGAGCTATTACTATCCCTCAAAAAATCTTCAAGATATCCTCTTCTGATAATATCAATATTTGCTTTACGGTTCACCCGATCGTCAAACGGAATGGCATTGAACTTTTCAAATAATTCTGCGATTTCTCCCTGTTTGGCAATTGTCGTCAACGAAGCCGGCCTAATCCAATAGTACATTGTCTTATCCGGCTTATCGCTTGTCTTTTTGGAATATACATCCTTAGGTGCTCTGTACGGACCAGCATCTCCCGGCGAACATTTCAGATAAAGCAAGTGCGTATCCTTATCCGGATAATTTACAACTTCTATCTGTGGAACATAGCGTGGCTCAATCAAATTGCAATATTGAAAGATTTCTTGTTGTATTCCATCTAAAAGCTCCTTCGGAACACCCTTAGGGGGCAAAACAGGAACTCCGCTATCCTCCTCCACGCCTATGACAATATATCCGCCATTCACATTGGCATAATCATTGGCAAATGCACAGATAGAGTGTGTAATATCAGAGGGATTCCATCCTTCCTTGTATTCAACTCTATTTATTTCTACTACTTTACCCTCTAATAAAGTTTCTATTTTCAAAGGTATCATTAACTGTTAGACCTCCGTTCTCTTTTAACCGGCAAAGAACTGTCCCATAGATATGGACAAAGCCCCTCTCAAGCCTCCCCCAAAAAAGCCGCCACCCCCACATCATACCGCATGATCTTCCGCCCATGCATCTCGCTCTCCGTCCCCGGCACCTCGCCCCTGAGAACCTTTTCCGCCGCTTCCCGCAGTGTCGGAATCAAATCAGGGCTCACCGGAAAGCTCCCATGGGAGGGATACACCCAGTCAAAAGCACCCCTGTACCCCTCCAGCTTAGCCAGGCTGTGGATATAGGCATGCATCTCCCTCTGCACCCCGAACATGAATATCTGACCGTCCTGGACCAGATCCCCGCCAATCAATATCCTGGCATTCCTGTCCAGTACGGCGATGCTCCCCGGCGTATGCCCCGGCAAGGCGATGATCTCCAAAGACCTGCCGCCCAAATCCAGAGTCTCCCCGTCCCAGACCGGGAGGAACTCCCCTGTCTTCCCCTGGGTATTATAATAATTGGAAGCCTCCGCCGGATGCATGTAGAACATCGGGAATTCCTCATTGCTCCCCACATGGTCCCTGTCCCCGTGGGTGACCAGCAGCGACACCGGAAGCGCCGTCAGCCCCTCCGCAATCTCCCTGGCGTTCCTGACCTGCATGCCGCTGTCGATAAGCAGAGCCCTCTCCGCACCCTCCAACAGGAAAAAGCGCACCCCCGGCTCCTCAATCCGCCAGGTATGTCTGTCAATCTGTATCACCTGATAATCCATCCCTTATATCCTCCTAACAAATTTATTGAAAAAAATTTTCACTCTGCCACCCGAATCCCTTTACCTCTTAACCGCCATCGCTCCATATCCGCTCTTCTGTTTCCTGCCCTCCGCTGTTCCCGGGCTTCCGGTTCGTCCTCCGGCTCCCATTACGCCATTCTCCTACCTGTCAAAAACCCCCGCTAAGAATCCATAAAAAGCCCCCGATGCTTCTCAAAAAACGCAAAAAAGTACCGTACATTTTTAAGCTCCGTCCACCCCACCACTTCCAGATCCCTGGAGTCCAGATTATAAATCTTTGCCTGCAGCGTCCCCAGCATGAAAGGCGAATGGGTGGATATGATGAACTGGCAGCCCAGGAACCTTGCCATCCGGTTCAGCTTCTCCGCCAGCTTCGTCTGGTTTTCCGGAGACAGCGACACCTCCGGCTCGTCCAGCAGATACAGGGCATCCGGCTCCATATAGTCGTCCAGCATCTGTAGGGTGGTCTCTCCGTTGGAGTATTTTTCCTGGGCATATTTCAGGATTTCCAGTTTCTGTTCTGTGGCATAGGAGTTCCGGAATTCTTCTCTCTGCTCTTTCGCCAGCCCTCTCCGCACATGCTCGTACACATACCCGTCCTCCAGAATCTGCTCCTGTTGTATCTTCTTGATTTCGTACAGAATATCCTCGCTCTTGATATATCTGCTGCCCTGGGGAATCCGGCGCAGCGCCTTTCCGTTCTCCTCTTCCCCCAGAGCGTAGCTGCATCCCTTTATGAAGTTCAGGAAATAGGGAACTCTCCCATACTGGTTGCTGGTGGCATACTCCAGGCCCTCCAGCCGCAGTTTATTCGCCATGATGTTCAGCATGGTGGACTTCCCCGAAGCATTCTCGCCATACAGGACGGTAATCGGGGCAAACAGCAACAGCCTTTCCGCCTTGTCTGCGAACACATTATAAGGGTAAATATTTGGGTCGATGACCTTTTCATCCGAAAACAGAAAGCTGCTTAAATATATCATGATTCTATATCCCCTCTCTTCCGCGCCGTCTCCGCCCCGTCCATCACCTCCAGGTACCGGAAGCATCCCTCCACATGGTCATTCACCATCCCGCAGGACTGCAGATGGGCGTAAACTGTCACCGACCCCAGATACTTGAATCCTCTCTTCTTCAGATCCTTCGCTATTCTGTCCGACAGCCCGTTCCTCGCCGGAATCTGCCCTTTCTGGTGCCCCATATACAGAATCATCTTACCCTTAGAGAACCCCCACAGATACTCGGAAAACGTGCCGAATTCCTTCCGCACTTTCAGGAAGCACCGGGCATTGTGGATCACTGCTTCCACCTTGCGTCTCGACCGAATCATCCCCTCCGTATCCAGAATCCGCCGGATGTCCTCCTCCCCATAGGCCGCCACCTTCTGAAAGTCGAACCCCTCAAAACACTCCCGGAATATCTCCCGCTTCTGGATCATCATATTCCAGTTCAGCCCGCACTGCATGGCCTCCATCATCAGGTACTCGAACTGCTTTCGGTCGTCATGCACCGGCACGCCCCACTCCTCGTCATGGTACTTTACCATTTTCTCATTGCACAGACACCATCCGCACCGTTCCATATCTGCCCTCCTGCCTGGCATCTAAAAGCTTGCCATCGTTACATCTCACTCTCATTTTTCCAGAAAATCCAGAATCTCCTCCACATACACCCTCATATGGCTGTCATCGCTCATATAAATCTCATGCTTCGTCCCTGGCATCGGCACCATCCGGGCGCTTTTTACCTGTCCTGTGAAGATTTCCTGAGCCTCTTTGTCCACATAGTCCTCCTGTTCGGCCTGGAACACCAGCACCTTCCCCACGATTTTCCCGCAGTTTTCCTTATTCAATATGTATTTCGACATTCTGGCGGCCTCCCGAAGCCAGGAATAGGAAGCGCCGTTGGTCTGGAAGTTCGGCTGGCTGCGCCTTTTTCCGGCATAATATTCATACCGTTCCGCAGAGGTGGCGGCGCTGGTTTCGAAGGTCTCGTCCCCCCGATAAGCGTGATGCCCCGGAACGTAGGTTGCTCCCTTTCCCAACATGACCTGGATTTCGGCAATCCCCCGGGCTATGCCCAGGGGAATCCCTCCCGTCAGCGGCCGTATCATAGGCGAGCTCAACACTGCGCCCTCGAAGACAGAAGGATGCCATTCCATGAATGCCGCGCCTATCCCGCCGCCCATGGAATGGGCGTACAGATACCTGGGGAGCCCCTTGTCTTCCCGGTCTGCCACCTCTGTCGCCAGATAGTCCAGATCGGAGAGATACTGTTCAAAGCGGTCGATGTGCACCAGCGACAGATCCTCCTGTCCCCTGGCAGAGCGCCCATGCCCCCGCTGATCCATGATGTACACCTGATATCCGGCCTGAAAGAAATAATAGATCATCTCAACGTATTTCTCGGCGGATTCAGAGAACCCATGAACCATTGCGATGACGCCTTTTGCATCCTCCCTCCGGTAGCTTTCATAATAGATTTTATCCTGACCATTATCAGGACAGAAGAAGCCGCTGTGTCGGTGTTTTTTTAGAAAAGGAACCACTTCCTTCTCCATCCTGTCCCGGTAGTCTGTATCTGTGATAATTTCCATACGGTTTTCCGTCTCCTTATTCAGTTTGGCATCTGTCCCGCCAGTACCCGGACATGGGCAGAGAATTTCCGGCCGCGAAAGGAACTCTTTCCAGCCCTCTCAACTTTCCTTCAAAACATTCTCTCGCTGATCACTGATTCCGTCCCAGCTTCCGGCAGTCTCAAATACCCGCCCATATCGCCTGTTTCGGCTTGTCCGGGTTAGGCAAAAGCGCGGGAATACAATAAAAACCGCCATAAACTTGTAGCAGTTATTTGTAGCCAATCCCATACTGCCTGTCAGTAGACATACGGCACTCTCCCTGTAATCTCCTCATAACAGCTCAGTATCCCGTCCAGCGGGACACACCAGTATCTGGTAGGCTCCGTGGAATAGGCGAACGCCATGCAGATCAGATTTCCGTAACCGTCCAGCACCGCCGAGCCGGAGTCACCATGCACCAGTTCCAGTGTCACTTCTGTGTGAGGCCTTTGGTCGAACCAATCAAAATCCTGTTTTATCTTAATCAGATTTCCTGTACTGGTATGCACCAGGCCGCCGCTTTTGTCCACCCGCTCCAGGGCCAGGACGATATCCTGTTGGTTCAGGCTCTCCCAGTATGTCCTGTCAATATGTACTGTCATAAGCCGCTCCAAAAGCTCCTCCGGCACATCGGAAAGCGCCACTTCCACCACGCCCACGTCATAGACCTCGCTGGTTCCCAGGCGCTTCCCCGGAATCTTCGTCCCGTCAAAGAAGAAGACGTCCCAGTCCGCAAATTTTTCCAATACATGGTTATTCGTACAGATATATACGGTATCTTCCGTTATCTCCATGATATAACCGGAACCGGCGCTATAACCCCCCTGACCTGTGCTGTGATAAAGCTGCACGATTGCCGGACGCATATATTCCAGCGTCTCCCCCATGTCCTCATGCTCTGAGACGCCTCCGTCGTAAATGTTGGGCGCTCCCAGAATGCAGTCTACACGGTAGTCAATCTGCCTCTGTCCGATCAGCTCCTGTATGTCCTCCGGGGCTGCCACCACCACCTGTGTCTCCTCCACCGTCTCCAGCCCGTACCCGTCCCGGGACAGGTAACGAAGCTTGTATACGCCTTCCTGATCCAGCCGCACCCCGGAATCGTCTAACTGTATGGACTCCGTCAAATCCCCGTCCAAATCGTCCCGGGCAGTCACCAGTTCCAGAAAATCCGGGGCGCTTCCCGGAATTACATAAAAACTGCGGACTCCGTCAATAGACGGCGGCGTGTCCACAATGGCCGAAACCTCTCCCCGTGTCTCATTGCCCGCACGGTCCCTGGCGAGTATTTCCAGCGTATATTCCCCCGCCTGGTCAAAGCGAATCTCCGAAAGCGGCTCTCCCTCTTCCAGGAAAAACGCCTGTGTCCTACGATCCACATCCTCCACGCCCGCAATCACGTCCTCCACTGCACAGTTCCTGCCTGTGGCCAGATAGACCTGACTCTCCCTCCACAGAATCTCCGGGGACACCGTATCCTGAATCGTAATCTCATAGACGAACGCTTTCTTTCCGTGGCGGACAACGGCCTGATAAGTACCCGTCTCCTTCTCATTCACCTGAGACAGATCCAGCTCTCCCAGATGGACTGACCAGTCAGTACCTGTCAGATAGTCTTCAATGTCCCGGCTGACTTCATTGCCGTACTCGTAAGTCATTGTCTGAAAAACCGGTTCGACTTTATATATCAGAAAATAGAACAGAAACGCTCCTGTCCCTATCAGAACCATGCACAGGATACAGACAACCACACTCTTCCATCTGTTTTTCACATCATTACTTTCCAATTCGGTCACCATCCTTCAACCCTTCCGCTCCGATTCCCTTATCAATCCTTTCTCTACCAGATTAGCATTCAGGTTCCTGTTTGTCAACGGCTGCAAAATGCCGATATGGAGATACTTCTACTGATTCTGTCCAAAGACATTCTGCACCAGCTGTCTGCAGTATTCCAGCGAAAAGGTGCTGTCCTGTTTCACGATTTCGTTCCGTTCTGCCAGTCCTTCTGTGTATCTGTCCAGAGGATAGACCGTGACGCCCCCGAAGCCCTGTTCTACATGGCAGACCAAAGGCTCCACATCGTAGGCCTTTATGACAGCTTCTCCGGCATCGTCCAGCCCGATGGTCACCCTGGCCATGCCGCCCACCATCCGGTTGGCCACCCCGGCGCCGGTGCCGGAAGTCCAGTTCACGAAATTGCCCAGGGAATAATAGACCAGGGAGGCTCCCACCCATCCCACGGGCTCAATCACATGAGGATGGGTGCCCAGAATCAGGTCTGCACCGTTTTCCGCAAACAGTGCGGCCCACTCCTCCTGTTCCCTGGTTGCGCTCAAGGTATACTCCGTCCCCCAGTGAGGGCAGACTACCACAAAGTCCGCCAGTTCTCCGGCTCTGCGCAAATCCTCCGCCACCCTTTCCCTGTCCAGCAGATCTACGGCATAGGGCATGTCCCCGGGAAGGGGGATGCCGTTGGTGCCGTAAGTGTAGTTCAGGATGGCTATCCGAATCCCCTGCTGCTCATACACATAGATTTCCTGCTGCGCTTCCTGGCTGTCATGGATGCCCAGCACCGCTATGTCGGGGTAATTCTCCTGCCAGAAGGAAAGACAGTTCAGGATGCCTTTCTTTCCTTTGTCCAGAGCATGGTTGGTGGCATGGAGGATGACATCGAAGCCAGTGTCCGCCAGGGCGTCCCCCAGCTCGTAGGGCGCGTTGAATGCCGGATAGCCGGAGACTCCAAGCTGCGCCCCGCCCAGGATGACTTCCTGGTTCACCAGCGCCAGATCTGCCGCCTGGATTTCTTCCTTCATCTGGGCGAAGACTGCACTGAAGTCATAGTTTCCGTCCTCCCGCAGACCGCTTTCCGCCACCGGCGTGTGCAGCAGAATGTCGCCTACCATCACCAGCGTGATTTCCGGTTCACCGGCCGACTCTGCCCGCTCCTGGCCAGTATCCCCGGGCCGCCCTCCGACAGGCTCATCGGCAGCAGTTCCGGGCAATCCTTCGCCGTTTTCTCCAGAGGCATTCCCTGTTGACGCTTCACCTGAACTCCCCGGCGCTTCACCGTTTGCTTCTGCGCCGGGATTCCCTTCCGCCCAACCAACTCCTCCGGCCAGGTTCCCATCGGATTCCCCTGGGGGTTTTTCTGCCGCTTCCCCGGCCAGTCCTCTATCAGGCTCTCCTATGGCTTGTCCGTCAGATTCTCCGATAGATATCAGAATATCATCTGTTCCACGGGCACCGTCTCCTGTCTCCTGCCCGTCTGCGCAGCCCGCCAAAAGCACGGCCATGGCCAGCCCGCAGACCCGCCGCAGGCGGCACCAGCCCTCTCTATTCTTTCCACATTTAGTCCTTCCCTTTTTCATAAATCCTTTCCCGCTCCTACTGAAAATCTGAATCTCCTGTTTTCGCTCCGATACGACGCTCCATTGGTTCCTATTGCCTGCATTAATATGGTTTTTTCTCTTTTCCGCTATCTGCTCTGATATAGCTTTCCTCAAGATTCTGCCTCCTGCGCCAACATGATGTTTCCTCTGCCTGCATTGATATGGATATGACGCGCTCTTTATCCGCTCTGTTATGGAACTCCTTCGTTTCTATCGCTTGCCTTGGCCGGAAGCAGCATGGCCGCTTAGCATTTCAACAGCGCCGCCAGACCGGCAATCGAAAAAATGCCCTGTTCAGGCATTTTTCGAGTTTGAGAATACAGCCATTCTCTCCTTATTATACATTCATTCGCCCCATTGCACAACTATGTTTTCAGACCTAAAACCGGCCTGGAACAATCATCTAAAGCCTGCCGCTTCCCTGTCCTTCAGAACAATCCGTCAGCCCCTTCTCACTTCCACCCGGGACATGGACTCCACACAGCGAATCCAGTCCGCCACCGTCTCCTTCTCTGGAAAGTCCAGC
>OFFT01000248.1_pt1 | contig 44036 bp, 34 predicted proteins | sample 1521581 | NCBI WGS metagenome assembly OFFT01 (sample SAMEA3504084, study PRJEB24116) | mouse gut metagenome | biome: mouse gut; feature: mouse-associated habitat; material: faeces | place: Denmark | collected 2011
GGGGCGCAGGTACTCCTGCAAGAGAGCAAGGTTCATGGGGCGGCCTCCTTAGCGCGGTTTTTTTCATCTTACCACATCCGGCCCCCAATGACAATGCGCATTTCGACCCCTTTTACTTTTTGTATTGCTGTATTCTTGCATGGGCAATTTCACTAATTGGAGATTGAACCGCGGAATTTTCTATGGTATAATCAAAGCGGCAGATCGGGAGCTGAGGTGAAAGGTAAATGGCAAAATTTCTGATCGACACAACAGAATTGTATTGGATTGATGGAAGTGCAGATAGCCCCGAAGATTTATGTTTGCACGGTCATGCCATCGTCTACATTGGCATAGAAAAGCTGGAATATGATTGTACCGTCAGTGCGACTGCACTGTATCTGCTCAAAACATTGACAGAGGATCATATCATTTATGAGGATAATCATATGATGCCTTGTTGTGGTCACTTTTATGTCCCTGATGCGAAGCTCGAAAATGTGACGATCATTGGTTGTGTTAATGGAATTGACTGGACAGTAAAGCACAGCGGAAAAGATGTTGTTCTGACTTTGGAAAACGGAAGAAAAGACTGCTTAGAAAAAGAGTGTTTTCGAAAATGCAGCTGAGGGGGTTTTTGCGCTCAAAAATACATATAGAAAAGAAAAAATACGAATCTCCCACAGAAGATCATGTGTGAAAAACACGGATTTCTATGGGAGATTCGTATTTTAAGTTTTAGAGCTTAAAAATCGGTATTAATCGACAGCCCCACATGAAAATGGAGCATCCGAATCTCTCCGAATACTCCTATTATCATTTTAATTCCATATTACTTTTTTTCATCCACTTGTAATATTTGGTAATACCCTGTCCATTTCATCCACCTATCACGCCATTTAAAATATGAAATATGGAACTGGCTCCAAAAAACTTTACCAAAACATTACCACTTTAGAATCAAGAAGCCCGCAAACCCTTTGATTTTCCTAGCTTTGCGGACTTCCCATGTACAAAAATGTCTACTCGAACTCGGCAAGTTCAGCTTGTTTCTTAGTCTATTTTATTTAATTTTCTATACCTAATCGCCAAGTTTTTACTTCAATTATGCACTATATTTGAGCTTACTGATTTTCTGTTGCCAAAGTGTTGCCAAATTCTTATTATAACAATTTAATAATATATTACAATACTTTTTCAATATATTGATGCTTTTCACCATTGATCAACAGAAACCCTAATCATACAATCCTCAATTCCCCAAATCAAAGATACTTAATTGTAATTCCTTTAACGACTTCACTTTTCTTCGATTGACTTTATCGTCACCCATAACTTCTCCACAAAGTAATGGTGATTTAGGATTATACTTATTGCAATTATTAGTTACATTTTCTTCGCTATAATTTGCATAACAATATTTACACCCATTAGAACAAGTATTATATGTTCCTATTTCAACACTTTCAATACAACCACATTCGCTACGTTGATTTTTATCTTTACCAGCTTTTATGCTACAACCTATTATTTTTTCAATCAATTTTTTATCAATACAACTATTATGTTGTATTCCACATTGCTCTAAATCAAGGTTTTCTGCACAGCTCCCTATTTCCATACCATTTTTTATTGCAATTTCACTTAGTTTTCTTGTAAAATTTAACAACTGACTATGGCTTATCTGATATGGCTGTAAAGAAGCAATATTTTTCTTATTTTTAGCATAAACATCCACAAAACTAATCACACTTTTATTTGTATATCCATTTAATAAACATGCTATTTGTTCAAATGCTTTGATATGATATTCAGGAGTATATTTATTTGTAAAAATAATGGGATCATACCGCCAAATGACTTTTTCTTTTCCTATTTCTTTTGATAATTTTTGAAATATAGGAATCATTACCTCCTTTTTATGTGGTACATTGCATTCTATATCTATTCCATATCCTGTAAGAGTAAATTGAAAATAATACTTATACTCGTTGAGTTTATATAAATTTTCAAGCATTGGCTGTGGATTCTTTGTCCAAAACACAATACAATCTACAACATTTGGCGAAATATCAATCTCACTTATTTGATGAAAATTCATTGGATTTCTTACATATAAAAAACCTTCTTCTATACGATTAAAGAACCAATCTGAATAATAATTAGGTATATCGGTTCTTCGGCTTACACTTAATATCACATTTATCATCCTCCATTATGTCTTCTTAATGAGAAGTTGAGCACTTGTACAACTTTCAAATGGTTCATATAATTCATGTATCTCATCTGGTATATTATCAAAAACCAAATCGTTTCTTCTATATTCTTCTCCATATTCATAATGCTTTTCTCTATTCATATTATCAAAATGGTATTCTCTAATAATTTTCGGCATTCGAATTTTATTTCTCAATATATCAAAAAATTCCCTCCCACCACTATATTGTATACTTAAATTTGTATCATTAGCCAATATATAAATTGATTTTCCTATCTGTCCATCTAAAAAAGCTGCCAATTTTTCAATAAAGTTCTCTATATCTTCTTGCTTATGATTTTTATACATATCCGAAAAAACATATTGAAAAATAATTAAGTCCGGAACCCATTGCTTTTCAATAATTACATCGACAATCTCAAGCATATTCTTATTTAGAAAATATATTCCCCCTCCAAAATATTTTTTAATATCACCCCATATATTAACCCAGACTTCATCTAACGGATCAATTCCAAGAAATTCCAATCCCTTATAATTAAGATAATTTTGGTGGCGTAAATAATCAATCGCTGCCAATTCTGTACATGGTCCACAACCAACTGACATCACCCTTAAATTATCTTTTTTTCTTATATCTGCAAATTGTTTCAAACCATAAACAATTTCAGATGCATATCGAAAACTGTATTTGCAATAATAACAATCAGCCATATGTACACAATCATAATGGCGCATTTCTGGTGCTCTATTTGGAAAATGAACATATTCCAAACATTTTTTACAATCATGTGGACACTCATCACCATATGTACACCCTTCACATTGTTTTTGTATAATTTTACTCTCATTTCTCATGTTACATTTCTCAACTAATTCGTATATAAGCATTTCCATTCTCCTCCTCAAGCCCCCTCAAACTCTCCTCCGGCAACATTTCCTTCATATCTTATAGTAGCAAATTGCCCAGCTTATAGGTTGCCATCCCAATCGGTACATTCAATTGTTTCAAGGCATGTCCCACATATGTCTTGTTTTTACTTTTGCAAATACTAATACTGACAAACGGATTTTCCTTTGACAGTTTTACCTGTTCATCCAAAGTTGTCTAGATATAGTTACATTTTTCCTGCGTATTTCGTCTCCGACTCACCTATTTTCAACTCGATTACCACTAATCTCTTTAAACTTCTGTGAAAAAGAAGTAAATCAATGTATAAACCCCGCTTATAATGATTAAGCGGTATTGATTCCCAATAGATAATTTCTTTTCACACTTTAAATCATCCTTTAAATCTTTATACCCAAATTTAACGATTAAGACTTTTTATTTTCCGTATCAAATATAAGTTCTTTTGAACCTGATGCGAATTCTATATACATAATTCTAAATCAAAGTTAAAAAATTTTCTTCTTCATTAAAATTATGAATTGGGGTCATATTTAATAAAGTATCTTTCATAATTTTTTTTGCCTCATTTCTCTTTTTGAATACATCTTTTACTTGTTTTATAATTTTCACACGCTCATCATTATCTTTAGGAATTGGTAACACTAACTCGTAAATTCGTCTACCAAGCGTGTCAATAATATCTTGTGTAAATTGTTTTGCTCTTATTTGTTCTTTTACAATTGGAGAGGATAACAATGCCAAAAGCAAATATGGATTCATTTTTTCTTTATCTTTGCACCTCATTTTATAAAGATGACTTTGATAAACAATTTTTGTATCGGCACTAGAAATCATTGCACACGTCCCAACTAAATATGTACCATCTTTAACCATTAAAATATCCTCTGCTTGAACATCCTGTTTCTCTTTTAATCCATCATAAACAGATTGGGCTAATCCCTGTTTAGGATCAAGCTTAATCTCCCAATTTGCAATATCAGAAGTCCTTATAAAAGGTATTGTTCCTGTACCATATGCCAATTTTCCAACTTCATCACCAGTAGAAATTACTATAACATCATCCTTTACCAGATCTCCCAATAATACTAAATCATAATTTGTTCTTAAAGTATCTAATTTCTTTTTGATTTCAGGATTATAATAAATCGGCAAATATATATTATTTACAATATCGGACTGTTTCACAGTAAATCCTAAATGATCATATGATAGATTTTCACCATTTTTATATTTCTCATAACGTTCTTGAATTGCTGGAATATCATCATAAGGTACTTCTAGCCCTCTAGAATCATGACCACACCACTTCGCAACTGCCATAAATATTTTATGTTCTAAATCTATTTCTTCATTTTTCTCCAACTTTGTCATAAGTACAGCACAAGTTTTTGCATGTGTATGTGGCTGAAATAATTCTTCCGGCATTGAAATAATCGCATCAATTCGAGCATGTTTCTCAACATATTTCATAATGTATTTATGACTTGGGTTACAAAACATGCTTTCAGGTGCAACTATTCCCAATCTACCACCAATCTGCAATAACGCAAGACACTTTTCAACAAAGAGAACTTGTGGAGTTTGATCCGACAATTCTTTATTTGTTTTTTCCAATTCACCATCTCTGCTCACTTTCCATTTATATCCAAGTTCATAACGTTTTAAAATCGTTTTATCGTCAATCTTTAACTTCGAACCATATGGAGGGTTTGTTAATACCACATCATATTTACCATCCATAATTGTATTCCTCGCTTTTATAGACCAATTTTCAGGATTTTCTAAACTGTTTTCACAAAAAATTCCACCACGACCATCACCTAGTAACGCCATATATGCCTTTGACGTTTTACTTAAAAAATTTTCTTTATCTATGCCATTAAAATTTTTAATTGCTACTTCTTGTAGTTCTGCAAAAATTTCTTTTTCCGGCCAATTTAATTCTTCACACTGCTTATTCACTTTTGCCCATACATATTTTAATGCTTCTACCAAAAAACCTCCGGAGCCACATGCCGGATCAACTATCTTATCTCTTTGTCCAGGATTTGTCATTGCTAACAATAATTTGACAACATTTCTAGGCGTAAAAAATTGTCCCTGAGGTCCTCTTAATGAAGGCCCAATAAACATTTCGAATGCATCAGCAATAACATCCCGTTCACTTTCCATTAAACAATATTGTTGCAACTCACCAACAATATGCGCAATTGAGTTATCCGAAAGTGTAATTTTATCATTAACATCAAATACATCCGGATATTTTCTTTTTACATCAATAAATAAGTTTTGTATTCTTTTTGATATTTTTGCATATTCTTCATTTATACCTGCACGGAAATCTACAAAAGAATCACTTTTTTTATATCTCTCATCATATATTTTACAAAATATAATATTGATTAGCTGTGGAAGTAATTCTGTATCAAGCGTTTGTCCAGTATTATTTGCTGCTAAATAATTCCTTATATTATTAAATGTATTTTTCAGATTATGTGTTTTTTTCAAATCCTTCCTTTTATACAATCCTATGTCATCAACATTTTGCCCATATAATGGAAGATTAGGAATTTCTCTAAATTCAACTCTACCATCTTGCTCATATTTTCTCAAATACAATATTTCATTACCATTGTACCAGGCACCTAAATATGCTTTGGATAATCTTAAATAATCTTCAAGCTGGGAACGTCCATCTTTACGATTTTTTTCTTACATTCGATAATGATATATAAATCGTCCTCTCTTTTATCAGTAGAAGTAAAAACAGCAATATCAACTGGATATTCCTTTTTAATATCCGATGGTCTAACTTTAACTCTATATTGTGGTCTAGTCTGGATCAACTCTTTTGGATAACCATAATTCTCAACTAATATTTTTGAAAATGGTTGCGTTGCTTGTATTTCTTCCGGCGTTCCGTTTACTTTTATTCCAGATATATAATCTATAATTTTGTCAGCCATTACAAAGCCTCCTATCAAATTTTATTTACTATACGCTATATTAAAATATAATCAACTTCACTCATGTATTGTAGTCTTCCATTCAGCCCCTTTTTTCTCCAATACTCGCACCACTGGCGCGAGTATTTCAAACTCTATAATTTTACAATTATTCTTTAACAATAACCTAACTATTCTTTCCCCAGCGGATAGAAACCAATAAATCTTGTATCTTACATCCCAGCACAGTATACAGCTTACACAACATATGCACGTCCAACCGAGTAATACTATTTGTACAGTAATTATCTATCTGTTTCCAGTTCATTACTTCCTTATGTGACTACTTGTTCCTACTCAGTCTTTTTTTGTAGCAATTCATTCAGTCTAATTTTCAATCGTATTTATTACAAATACCTGCTAACTCTAAAAAATTACTAAAATATTACAAGTGCAAACCTTTGTTCCTTTCTTGCTATTTTAATACAATATACAAAAAAATACAATCTATTCTTTCTTTTTTGTCTGCTAAAAGAAAACAATTAAATACCTTGTCTCACAGTTCAAGGCGGTACGCAATGTACATAGCACAAATATGTCCAACCAAGTAATATCGTTGGCACAATTGCTGTCCACTTATTTCCGATTTATCATCACTTTCAGCAACAAATTTTAACGGTTCAATCTTTTTCTTTAAAAACCCTGACAGCGGGATTTCCAGATAAACGTGAAATTTGTTAATAGTTTTAATTTACACTTGGCACAAAAGATCGCTCCCATCTTTTTAATATTTCATTTCAAAATTCAACTCAAGGACACTCTAAATAATTATTACAAGCTTCTATACCAACAAAAAAGAGCCAACCGATATATGAAAAAATATATCAGATAACTCTTTTCATCATCCTAAATTATTTCTTAACGAAAAATCTTTACCAAAAACGTTATTTTGCCCTTTTAACAATTTCTGATAGATATTTACTTGTTTCTTCTTCCGTGACCCCCCTAAATCCCTCATATATACTACACCGAGGACAATAGACATTAATTCCGGATTTTTCTTTGCCCACAATTCTATGATTGCTTTGTCCGCTGCCACAGCACTAACAGTAACAATAAACCTTTTCCCACCAACACTCGTAAGAAAGAGTGTATCTGTTTCATCATCCAGTGATACATCGGAAAACAACTCATCATTTTCATTCAGTATTTCAAACAGAAAATCTTTTAATTTGTCTTTGTCCATAATATTTTTCACCTCATTTCTCGCAATCCTTTTCCATAAAGAAGCTTTTTTGACAACTTCTGATTGATACTTCTTATGCTCATTTTCTGTAATAATCTTCCAACCCACCAATTTTATCAAAGCAATTTCAATATATACAGAAATCGGATTTTCCCTATACCATTTTATCAATATTTTTTCATCGCTTTTCAGTTTTTAAGAAAATAAGTCTCCTGTTTGACTTTTCACCATTTTAAAGATTCCTTTCCTCATATAATTGGTGCCTTATGGATAGACGCAGATATATTATATGGTTTTTCAACTCATAGCGACTTAAAATCAGGTTTTGGTTAAGACTTGTAACAAAATCATTGCGAGAGGTGAAAAGTGTGAACCACATTAGACACAATTTCAATGTGAAATATCCAGAGCGTATAAGAGAATTACGTCAAGATAACGACTTAACCCAAAAAAAGTTGCTGAAATATTGAAGATTGCACAGACAACCTATTCCCAATATGAATTATACAAAAGACCTATGCCCATAGAATGTTTAATGGTTCTTTGCAAGTTCTATAATGTATCAGCGGATTATATCTTAGGATTCACTAATAGAAAAATCCCTTGACTTGTATTTATAATTTTTTTAACTCACAGCAACTTAAAAATCAAGTTCTATTTATTCCATATACTAAAATAACTGCATGAGGTGAAAAGTGTGGATGATAGTAAACATATTTGCGATATAAAATATCCAGAGCGCATAAAAGAGTTACGCCAAGATAACGACTTAACCCAAAAAGAAGTTGCTGAAATATTGAAGGTTGCACAGACAACTTATTCCCAATATGAATTATACAAAAGACCTATGCCCATAGAATGTTTAATGATTCTCTGCAAGTTCTATGAAGTGTCAGCAGATTATATTTTAGGATTCACTCATAATAAATAAATTTCCAGAATATAAAAAATATTAGCCTAAGAATTTTCCAAAAAAAACGTGCCCCTTCCCGATAGACAATTTTTTATCATTACATATGTCTATCTGGAAAAGGGTATTTTTTATGACATTTAAGCTTAATTTCTTATATACCGAAAATCAAGGGCACCATTACCAAAGCTACGAAAAAATAGTTACAATATTGCTTATAGACGGAAACATAACTGTTAAAAAGGGGCTAGGGGATTTCCCCTAACAAGTGCCGGAGGTTGCCACTGCCCATAGAGGCATGGCAATCCAAAGGCGTTGCTTGCTGGTATTGTGTATTAATTTTTCGTCCGCTATCTGAGTCCGACACTGCTTATTTTACCAGCCGAAAAAGAAATCTTTCACAGGCTTTCCCACCATCCTATTCCACCAGAAATCCCCATATTTTAAATCTATATACTGATTTTCCTCAAAGAAAATAGAGCGGTTTCCCGCCCTACTTCTATAAAATATTTCCATTTTTCCGGCATGGTTTTCCCCGGCAGTCTACAAGTTCTTCCAGCAGCTTCTTCCTTTTATCATCATAATTTTTCGGGCAATCTACCTACTCCTTCAGCAATATATTTCCTTTCCAGTACGGCTTTTATCACAAATATACCGGCTTATCCAACACGAATTCATTAACAATACACCAACTCTTTCAGCACAATCTCCTCCGCAGCAGAGCGGACATTTTTCATCAATCCCACCCATTTCATCTGTTCCCTTCGTATAGCTGATTCTATTTTCACCAATGATGTGTTTTTCCATGATTTCCTCCTGTCCGGCAGCCTCATATTTTCTTGCCATCGGATGCCCTGTCTGCAATTTTTTTGTTCCTTTTCTCTCAAATTGTTCCAATCCCACCCGAAAAATGGGATGTTTTTGATGACAAAATCGGGTATTAATTAAACGAGTAGCCCCTATAATTTTTCTTTTTCGGCTGGTAAATATAGGGCTGACTGCAATCAATTTTTCCCTTTCAGCCCATTCATTGTTTCCGCAATTAACTGTATCGTGTAGAGCAGTTCATCATTGTCCCCGCTGCATTTTTCCAGACGTTTTAACTCCTCATGGATTTCTGCCATCTGGTTGCGGAGTGCCTTATACACCCTTGGTTTGCCCTGCACCACTACATCCCGGCACTGCAAACGCCGGGTAACATAGTCCTGCTTGGTAAGTCCTGATAAGCTCACACAGCAGTCAATCAGCTTTCCTTCCTCCTCCGAGACATGGAATGCCACTGTCTTGTTCCTCCATCTTCCTTTGTAATCAAGCCTTTTTTCCATAATCTTACCCCCCCCTTTCTCCGTTCCGGCTCAAATTCCTTATCCATATGAAACTGGATGACTGTGCCATTATCTGTCTGCGTAACGCTTTCCATGCGCTCCATATCCAATTTATCTGCCATTTCCGTTTGCTTGTTGGGGAAAAGATGCGCATAGCGGTAGGTAATGTCTATGCTCTCATGCCCTACCCTGTCCGCTATGGCAAGTGCTGAAAAACCCATCTCAATCAACAAGGAAATGTGGCTGTGGCGCAGATCATGGATTCTTATGCGTTTCACGTCTGCCGCTTTCGCTCCCCTGTCCATCTCGTGGTGCAGGTAGGATTTTGTGACTTGGAACATCCTTTCATCCCCACTGATTTCATAAAGCATACCGATATACTCCTGCATTTCCTCACATAAGAAATGCGGCATTTTTATCGTCCGGTTGCTCTTTGCGGTCTTAGGGGAAGTGATGACATCCCTCCCCTTTAACCGTTGGTAGGACTTGTTTATGGTTACGATATTACGCCCAAAATCAAAGTCTGACGGCGTTAAGGCAAGCATTTCGCCTAGCCGAACGCCGCACCAGTAGAGCATTTCAAAGGCATAATAGGACAATGGCTTGTCCATCATCGCGTCCGCAAATTTCAAGTATTCCTCCTTTGTCCAGAACAGCATTTCCTTGTGTTCCTCGCTGCCCATCGTCCCGGCTTTCTGCGCCGGGTTGCCCGGCAGATGGTAAAATCTTACGGCATGGTTGAAAATTGCGCTCAACTGTGCATGGATGGTCTTCAGGTAGGTTGGGGAATAGACCTCTCCATTTTCGCCCTTATAGGCAAGCATTTCATTCTGCCATGCAATCACGTCCCTCGGCTCAATCTCCGCAATCTTCCGCTCCCCGAAATAGGGTAATATCTTCGTGCGTATCACATGGCTCTTGGATTCCCATGTGTTCTCCTTCACCCTCTTCTTTTTGTCCGCCTCATAGATTTCAAAGAAACTGGCAAACGTCATGTCAAGTTTGGACTCGCTTTTCAGCATGACTTCCCGTTCCCAACCCAATGCCTCCCTTTTGGTCGCAAAACCCCTTTTCTGTTTCTGTTTCCTCTCCCCTTTGTAATTCGTGTATCGGTAGATGACGCGCCACTTATCGCCATCCTTGTATACAGCCATATGCTCACGCTCCTTTCCCCGGAGCTGATTGCAATAATAACAAAATCTGCCATCAGCCCCGGCAACATTTTAAAGATTCCTACATTTTCCGCTGTAACATAACTCCTAATGAAAAAACTATCTACTATAAGATAATTCTTTGCAAAAAACTACTCACTGTAACACAACTTCTTGCGGAAGAAATTTGTGTTCACTCTGCCCGATACTGTCAGGTAGCCAAGCTCACGCATTTCTGTATTCAGCTCCCGGACAACCTTGTAGGCATAGGATTTGGAGACGTTCAGCTCCTGCGCAACTTCCTCAACCGTCATAAAATTTTTACCTTCCATTATCCATCCTCTCCTTTCCCTGTCTTATTCCCAGCCTTTCTTCCCGCTTTCCCCCTTTCCCTCTTTTATTCCTAATTCCTCTGCCTGCACCCGTAAATCTACATTTCTTTCCAGCCGTCAGTTTTTACCGGCAATCTCAATCGTGACTAAATTTGTTTATTTAGTCTATGTATTTCCTATATTACTAAACTTATAAATTTAAGCCAAGGGATTTCAGGAAAAATCTTAACTTTTTTAATTTAATTTTTTCTTGCTATCTTCATTGTGCCATGCTATACTATACCCAACAAATTTGTTTAACTGTTTAGCCATGCACGACAGCTAGAAAGCAGGATCGTGGGTGCTTGCACATACAATACTGCTTTCTAACTGTCGTATTTGGCGTTCAGCCACAGCGAAATGAAGCAGAGCGAAATTGAGCTGGCATGGCTAAACAGAAATCCCAACTACACGGAGGTCTACTTATGGCAATCGGAAAACGTATCAAATTTTTTCGCAACAGGAAGAGCCTGACACAGAAACAACTCGGCGAACAGCTCGGCTTTCTGGGCAGGACTTCTGACGTGCGCATGGCGCAGTATGAATCAGAGGCAAGAATCCCAAAGCAAAACCTTGTGAAAGAAATGGCGGGCATACTTGGTGTCAGCCCCCATGCCCTGACTGTGCCAGACATTGACACATACATTGGTTTTTTACATACCCTCTTTGCATTGGAGGACATATATGGATTCAGGATAATGGAAAAAGACGGTCTTATCTGCCTTTGCCGGGATTCTTCCAATTCTTCCCCTGCTGATACGGTCAGCGCCATGCTCAGGGAATGGCAACAACAGGCAAAAAAGCTTGAAAACGATGAAATCAGCAGAGAGGAATATGACGAATGGCGTTACCGATACCCGGAACTGGACACCAGCCAGCATTGGGCAAGGACGCCTTCCAAAGAAATAAGTGATTACCTCATTAAGAAATCTGAGAAATAGCCAAAGAAATGCAATAAGAAAAACCTTGCTGATATTCAGTTTTCATTTCTGAACCCGCACTATCGTGCGGTTGTCGCAGCATTCGTCAAACAGTCCTGTCTTACCGGCGAATTGCATAAATGCAATCGCCCGGTCTGCCAGTTCTGCTTTCCTCATTGCCCGCGCAAATCAGCAAGGTTTCCCTATGTGCCATATTGAAATATATAAATCATTCTCTGAATAAGAAAAAGTGTTGCCAAATCGTTGCCAGTCACTAAACCATTTTGTTTGCAACCAGCATAAACACTGGATTTCTCTCATCCTTTGAATTACTCAAATTCAATCGTCCCCGGCGGCTTACTAGTCAAATCATAAAACACCCGATTCACCCCGCCGACTTCATTGATGATCCTCCCCATCACCTTCTGCAGCACCCCAAACGGAATTTCCGCCGCTTCTGCCGTCATAAAATCCACCGTATTGACAGCCCGAAGCGCCACTGCGTAATCATACGTCCTTTCATCGCCCATCACGCCCACGGATCTCATATCCGTCAATGCCGCAAAATACTGTCCAATTGTCTGCTCCAGACCCGCGCATGCTATCTCCTCACGAAAAACGGCATCCGCGTCCTGCACAATCCGTACTTTTTCCGCCGTAACGTCTCCCACAATCCGAACGCCAAGCCCCGGTCCCGGAAACGGCTGGCGAAAAACCAAATACTCTGGAATACCAAGTTCCAGCCCCACCTTGCGAACCTCATCCTTAAATAGGCTCCGCAGCGGCTCAATAATCTCCTTAAAATCCACACAATCCGGCAAACCTCCGACATTATGATGCGATTTAATCACCGCCGATTCACCGCCAAGTCCGCTTTCCACCACATCTGGATAAATCGTTCCCTGTACCAGGAAATCCACGGAGCCGATTTTTTGAGCTTCTTCTTCAAAAACACGGATAAACTCCTCGCCGATGATTTTCCTTTTCCGCTCCGGCTCCTTTACCCCTGCCAGTTTCACATAGAACCGTTCCTGTGCGTTGACACGGATAAAATTCAGTTCGTAATTCCCCTGCGGGCCAAAAACAGCCTCCACTTCATCTCCTTCGTTTTTCCGTAGAAGGCCGTGATCCACGAAAACGCAGGTAAGCTGGCTGCCGATCGCCTTAGACAGCATAACCGCAGCCACCGACGAATCCACACCTCCGGAAAGCGCACAAAGCACCCTTCCGTTCCCGACCTTCTTCCTGATTTCCCGAATGGACTGCTCCACAAAATAATCCATCCGCCAGTTTCCCGCACAGCCGCAGATGCCCCTGACAAAATTACAGAGTATCTTCGTTCCTTCCTGCGTATGCAAAACCTCCGGGTGGAACTGAACCGCATAGAGCTGCCGCTTCACATCCTCTGCCGCTGCAACCGGACAGTCTGCCGTATGAGCCGTTACCGAAAACCCCGGCGCAGCCTTGGATATATAGTCAAAATGGCTCATCCAGCAAACCGTTGTTTTCGGCACGCCTGAAAATAACGGAGACGTTCCGTCAATCTGCACCTTCGTTTTCCCGTATTCCCGCACTGGGGCACGCTCCACCCTGCCGCCTAAAAGAAACGACATCAGCTGAGCGCCATAACAAAGCCCCAGTACCGGAATCCCCAGTTCAAACAATTCCTTCTGGTACGTCGGGGCTTCTTCTTCGTAACAGCTGTTGGGTCCGCCCGTTAAAATAATACCGTTCGGTTTCATTGCCGCAATCTCCTGCAGCGGGGTACGGTAAGAAAAAATCTCACAATACACATTACATTCCCGCACCCGCCTTGCAACAAGCTGGTTATACTGCCCTCCAAAATCAATTACAATTACTTTTTCCTGATCCATGCATCCGTTCCTCCCTGTGGTCTGCCGGCAAAAATCTGCCGGACACTACTTCATATTATAGGTAAGGAACACCGGAAAAACAAGTTTTATTTTTCAGGCATAGCTTATGACCGGAGCAAACAATTATATTTTCAGCCGATATAAGTACTGCAGCCAAATATGTCACCTGCGCGCCTGCAGTTCCTTCGTATTCTCCTCCACCCGCTTTTTTGACAGGGGATACAACGTTACAAACACAATTGCCACAACCGTATAAATAACCGCGGGAAACAGTGTGGAAAGCGCATAAATCCCTGCCCGTACGGAATCCGTCTGCGCTGCGGCCAGCGAGTCATAGCCGATTGCCGATAACGCAAACCCGCCAAGGCCGCCGGCAAGCGCCTGTCCGACTTTTCTGGCGAACGAATAAACTCCGTATATCGTTCCGTCGTCCCGCTGCATGGTCTGTACTTCTTTGTCGTCAATCACGTCCGTTATCATTGCCCAGACAGTCATATTAAATAAATACATCCCGCCGATACTGGCTATAAAATTTACGACTATAAACACCCAGACATTTGTCAGCTTCATAAAATACAACGCAAAAAACAGGACCGCCGCCACAATACAGCCGCCGCTTGTCAGTTCTTTCCTGCCGAACCATTCCACCAGTTTTCCCGAAATAGCCGCCAGAATCAAAGCCGCTGGAAGCCCCAGCAAATTGTTAAACGATAATGCCTTTGTATCTTTAAAATAATCCGCAAATAAAAACGTGCTGATGGACTGCCCCATAATCGTCGCGCAAAGCGTCAGTATGGAAATCAGAATCATCGCCAGAAGCGCCCGGTTTGAAAATACCTGCCCTAATGTTTTGGCGGCTGAGGCGCGCTTTTTCTGCGAAGCGCTTTTTCTTACCTTTACCCGTTCCGTCACCAGGAAATAGCAAAACAGGTAACAGACAACCGCCAGAATGGAAAATGCCGCCGCCACCAGTGTAAACCTTCCGGAAATTACCACCTGGTTGCCCCGATCATCCGTTTCATAAATAAAAAGGGGCGCAATCACGCTGATTGCTACCGCGGCAAACGTCGATCCCAGCGAACGGTATATGGAAAGCGACTGCCTGTCCCTGGAATGCTCCGAAATCACGGACGCCATAGAGCCATACGGAATATTAATGGAAGTATAAAAAATGGAGCCCCATAAAAGGTACGTCACAAACATATAAACCGTTTTTACCGTCATGCTTGCGCCCGCCATGACGTCCAGGTACATCAGAAAACTCGAAACCGCTACCGGAATGCACATACGTATGATCCAAACCCGAAACCTGCCTTTGGGGTTTTCCGGGGAAGAATCTGCAAGCCGCCCCATTCCCACATCGGTAAATGCGTCCACGCACCTTGCTACAAGAAACAATACGCCCACCATTGCCGGATCAATTCCAAGCACCTTTGTATAAAATATCATCAGATACGTACTTGCAAAAATAAATGTGAAATCATTTCCGAAGTCTCCAAACATATACCCGATTTTATCCTTAAAACCAAACGGGTTCCTTTTTAAATTTTCCATCCTTGCTGCCTCCAACTGTAAGTATGGCATTAGGATTTCCAATCCTTTTCAAAATATGTAACCGTTTCTAAAAAATACAGCGCCGACAGAAAGCCGTTCTGTTAGCGCTGTGCATTTAGATATGCTGATGCAGGTATTTTTCCCTTGTCGCCATTCCTCCGCGGATATGGCGTTCTGATTTGTTGACTTCCAATACTTTTCTGGCGCAGTTTGCAAGGCCGGGATTGATTTGCGGGAGACGCTCCGTTACGTCTTTATGTACCGTGCTCTTGCTAATGCCAAACTGCCTGGCCGTCTGACGCACGGTTGCGTTGTTGTCAATAATATATTTTGCTATTTCCATAGCTCTTTCCTCAATATAGCTTTTCAAAGAAATTCCCCTGCGATACTTGTTTTTACATTGTATGCAGGGGGATTTTTGTTTATGCTATGATACGGAACGAAAGGGCGGCAAATCCTCTTGCCGAAAATCTGCCGCCCTTTATGATACCATTATTCACTGCCTAAAATTTCTTGTTTATGGTTTTTTTCTTATATCCTGATTTTTGGATTGTTATTTTAACTTTTCCTTTGATCTTCTTCTTAAACTTAATCTTCACCGCGCCTTTTTTATTAGCCACAGCTTTTTTAGAGGAAGAGCCTAACATGCTTTTATTTGCTTTTACCGTAACCTTCGCTTTTGGAATCGTGGTAATTTTTAATGTCTTTCCGCTGGCGGTCGCCTGCGCCGTTTCCACTTTAACCGTATAAGCAGTCCGCACATTTCCCGCTGTTGCCGTAATCGTAACCGTACCCTCTTTCAATCCGGTTACCTTACCCGTATTTGTTACTTTTGCCACTTTCGGGTTTGAACTGGCATATACCGGCACGACGTTTGTCGCGCCCGATACAGTCGCTTTTTGTGTAAAAGACTGCCCGATTACAACTTTTTTCAAAGCTTTTGCAAATGAAAGCGATACCTGGACGGAAGGCGTGGAGCCTCCTCCTTTTACGGCAACCGTTACCTGATACGAAGCCGAAACATTTTTAATTTTGGCAGTTATCGTAACCTGGCCGGCCGAAATACCCGTAACCGTACCGTCCGTGGCAACGGATGCGATAGCCGGATTGGAGCTGGTGTAAACCGGAATCAAATCCGGGCGCAAATTGCCTGATGTATCCCTAATGGAAGGAATCTGCCTTACCGTTTCACCAGGCAGAATCGTATAACTGCTTCTGGAAAAGGTAATCGACCTTGGCGAATCGGAAACGACAATATTTACCCTGCCCTGCAGGCCGCTGGTTGCAGTCGCAATGACCGTTACGCTTCCCGCTTTTTTTGCCTCCATTTCCCCAATGGCGTTAATAGCCAAAATCTGGGTGTTGGAACTCTGCCATACGACAGCGTCCGTTGTATTTGACGGTGAAAGGATGCAGTTTAACCTTTTTATATCTCCTACTTCCATATACACTGTCGGTTCCGGAAAGCTGACCGACGTACTGAAAACCGCTTCTAACGGTTCTGCCGTCAGACCATTATTCTGCGCATATTGTTCGGCTGCAGAACCGGGATAGCATTTAATCACAGTAGACTGATCGCATACGCTGCGCCCAATGGTAACCACGCTGTTCGGAATAGTCAGGCTCTCTAACGCCGCGCAGTTTGCAAACGCAAAGTTACCAATGTCCGTCACACTATTCGGAATATCAACGCTGCCAAGAGAATCGCAGTACCGAAAAGCGCTGTCTGAAATACCAATCAGTCCATAAGACAAATCCAATGTATTTAAGGACTGGCATTTGTAAAATGACTGGTATCCTATCGCTCTTACATTCGAAGGAAGAACAACACGTTCAAGCGCCGTACATTCCAAAAAAGCATAATTATCTATATATATCGCCGCATCTCCTTCCTGCACTACCGCTTCTCTCAAAGATGTGCAGCCATTGAACAAATAGCTCTCTAACGCAATGTTTGCCCCAATGGTAACACGTTCGAGTTTCTGGCATTCCTGAAATGCCCTGTCATAAAGCGTTATATTTGCAGGAACTGCGACACTCACAAGACCGCTGCCGCGGAAGCAGCTGGTTCCCAGGCTTGTAATGGAAGCCGGCAGCCTGCATTCCGCCAGGCTGACACAGTCCCGGAAGGACTGGTATCCAATGCTTTTCAATGCGCTTCCAAAAGAAACTGACGTAAGGGAACTGCAGTTTTGAAACGCCTCCGAATCAATCGACGTAACCGACGCCATTCCGTTTACATTCCTTAAGTTCACACAGTTCCTGAAAGCGCCGTTTCCAACGGTCAGAACCGAATCGGGAATGGTGACAGAAAGCAAAAACTCATTTCCTTCAAATGCCCGTCTACCAACCGTCGTTACCAAAAGACCGTTGATTGAACCAGGTATGGTTACCTCCGTTTCCGCACCCGTATATTTTGTAATTGTTATCTGATTGCGGTATACCGTATACTGCCAAAAATTGTATACCGAATCCCCTTTTTGCAAAACGGCAGTCTCCTCATTCTGCAGTTCTGCTGCTTTTACCAGTTTTGGATTATAAAACCCGGCTGCAATAAACAGAACGAAAGCTGCCAGCAGGCCCATCTTCATTGTGTACCTTTTATTCATACCTATTCTTCTCCTTTTTCCAACATAATTAAGCAGGATTCCATTTTACTTTTTCGGTGTTTTGGCAGCGCTGTAGGAACCATACAAATTTTTGCCGTTTGCCCCGTTTAAGTACGCCCTGATCTTGTAATAGTATTTTTTGCCGGCCGGATATGAAAGCGTGCATTTCTTTGTCCCGCCTTTTCTAATGGTCTTCACCAGTTTGTATTTCCCGTTCTTTTTATTGCTGCGGTAAATCTGGTATCCTTTTGCTTTGGTCACTTTCTTCCAGGAAAGCGTTACTTTGGACGTCCCTTTTAATTTTGCGGCCATCCCTTTTACTTTATCGGGAGCTACTGTTGCGTTTACCACCGCGCTTTCTTCCCCGTAAACCCGGCTGCCGTCCGCCGCCACTTTATATGCGCAGATTTTAAATTTATGTGTGGAAGCATATGGGAACAACTTGGAAAACGCGACTACCCCGCCGTCCGAAATCGTTTTGATCTCTTTATACTGCTTTGTTTTGCTGTCATATTCGTAAATCACATAACCATCCGCGCCGTCTACTTTTGTCCAGGTAAAACGGACTGCTTTATCCCCGTTTTTTACCGCAGCCTTAAATAGTGGTTTGGTAAGGGTAAACTCCTCCGGCGCAGGCTGTCTATCCGGATCCTTTATCGGCTCTTGCGTTTCGGTTGGGGGTATTTCCGTATCGGGAGGCGGCGCTTCCGTATCAGGCGGAGGTATTACTATTTCTTTTTTAAGTACTACCGATTTTGTATCTGTAAATGACAATGCTTCCTCAGACACGCTTCCTGCGTCTGCATACCGTACCTTTGGCTTTCCCGCGTTATCCTCTTCGCCTGCAAATGACACTTCAATTTCATAGGCTTCACTCTCCGGCTGAACCGACAGCGTTCCCAGGTTTACCGTCCCGTTTTCATCCAGGATTTCCTGATCCCGCTTGCCGGAAAGAATCAAATCCACCAAATAGCCATCTTGTTCTTTGCTGACAGAAGCGTCTTTTACCATACTCTTTATGGCGCTGTCAAATGCAAAGTCCGGCTCGCCCATACTCCCGCTGCGTAGCGATACGAAAAGCTTTACGCGAAGTGAGGTAACTGCCTGTGATTTTTCCTCCGGAAGGCTTAACGACACGGCCACATCATTCTTTTCCACCGTAAGGCTGCCGCTGGCATTCTCTGCGGCTGTAACCGTTGCCGGTACAGCCATAAAAATCAGAAATGCCGTTAAAATATATCTCATCCAGTTTTTCATTGATACCTCCATTATTCCGGTATTTTTCCGGTCAGTGTAATTTCCTTTAAATCCGCCATACTTGACGGAACCGGAATCACCTTTGAATCGCTGACAATACGTTCCCCTTCTAATGTCAGGGCATTATCTACGCGGTACAGCTCCGCGCGCACACCGCCGCTTAACTCCTCAAGGGTAGTTTCGTCCCACTGTCCCGGCTCTACATAATATACCCAGGCCCCGTCAGACATCTCTCCTAAATTCCCGTTCTCGGGGTATTCGGCAAAAATCAGGTGATATGCATTGACTTCCCCGTCCTTCGCTCCTACGACATTGCCTTCTGTATCATACAAAATTACAACATTATAAGCAGGATTTCCTTTATACGTTCCGGTAAAAATCAATGAACCTGCCGGTATTACATCCGCGTCCTTATTGCCGTACTTGTAATCTTCGCTCAAAATTCCGATTACCTGCTGACCGTTTTCTGTCATAAACTCAATATTGTCTCCCGACGGGCCGCAAAGTTCGATTTCCTGAATGGAAATATTCCCTTTCTGTCCGATCGTAAGCCGGACGTAACGCGCGTCATACGTACCGATCCAGTTTTCCCGTATCGTACCGTCCTCTGCCAGAGAATCAAACCAGAGCGTTTCTTCTTTGGTTCCAGTCAATCCGGCATAATTTTCTTTGACCATTGTCCAGTTTGTGCCGTCTGCGCTGACCTCCACATTTACTTTGGCCAGTGCGCTTCCCTGGTACTTAAGAGCGGTAACCTGCTCTGCCTTATGCATATCCACCGTAATCGTAGCGGTTCCGCTGCTTGTGCCGTTATAGGTTCCGGCTCCCGTCCTGTCATTGTCTATGATACGGTCAATGCTGTGTACTTTTTTATCTCCGGCTGTCGTACCGTTATCCGGATCTTCTTCGTCCGGGACAATCACAACGTCGTCCTTTGACGTCATCGTCGTTTCCACGGTCCATGCTGATTTATCCAAAATACCGTCTGTCTGAATCTTCACGGAACCGGCCGTCTTGGCATTGGAATAATTCAAATATTTGTCAACGGCGCGCACTTCATATTCCATAACCCTGTTGTTAATGGAGGCGACCGTATCCACATATGTGGCCGAACCGTCCGCCTGCGCCGTAACAAAACCGATTACCTGTGTCTGTTTCATACCATCCGAAATCATGCTGCGGCTGATCTCGTAGCCCAAAATCAATTCTGCCGGCCGGTTCGTGCTTGCATGAATCGTCACACGGTTGGATTCATTCGACATTGTAGCAGTGGTTATTACGTCTTTTTGTTTTATGCCAGCCGTTTCTTCTTCTGCAAGATGGCTGATGCGGTAATTCCTTGCATCCTCATTGACATAATATAACGCTTTTGTTTCCGGCTCTCCATACAGCGCCGCATAGGCTATGGTAGCTTCGTCCGGCGTCATGCCCCAGCGTTCAAAGAACGGAAGGATATTTTTATTTGCCGCCGCGCAGGCAAGGCGCATCAGATTCTGATCCGAACCGCCGTTTAGCGTAAGCCCGGCCTTGGGCGCTTTTGCCGGATTCCTAGAATAGGTATCCATCCGGGCAAAGAACAGGTTGTTCAGCTGATCCTCATAATTATCATAAATATGCCTGTCATCCGCCTGGTTATCGTACGCCAGATGAAGCTGCCAGTATAACGCAAGCTGCGTAAATACGTTGGAAGCGCGTCCCGTTGTACCCGAAGTCACCTTCTTGTATACATTTTCATAGGTATAACGCGTTTTTCCAGTCAAAAGCTGTGCAAAATAGTTGTTCGTCACTTCCGCAACCGCATAGCTGCCCTGGTTGATGTTGTGCCCGATTTCGTGGGCGATGCCCCAGCCAAGGCCGCTCCAGTCATTCGGCGCGCTTGCAAGCGGCGTGGAACCCCATTCAATTCCGATATGGTTGCCTGACGCATACATAAAAGCGCCTGAAAACATCCTCATATAACGGATATTCAAGTGCTGCGCCGGCAGGGCATTATTTCCGTTCACCGTCCCGGCCGTATCGCTTAAGCCCTTGTGCTGGTAAAACAGCGTCATGGTTTTTTCCATGGCCTTTAACGCATTGTCTAACTTGGTAACTTTGTCTGCGGCGTTCGCAATTCCTGCCCAAACCTGTGTGGCCGGGACGGAATACATCATTTCCCGCATCATAATATCCGTTGCGTTTAAAATACAGTTTTGCGGATCATACGCATAATCCACATTTGGCGTGCCTACATGCCGCTCTTCGTGCTCCGACTCGATCGAGGCCACGTGCGCTTCTAACTGCTCAACATATGTACGGATAGCGTCGGTACGTTCCGTTCCCGTCTTGCCGTACACGTCAAGTACCGGGATTTCGCTTCCGCCCGCCACACGGATCACATATTCGTCATTTGCATTGTTTCCGGTATAAGCTATATAATACTGCCCGCCCCGTTCCTGATTCATGGAAGTTATGCTTGGAGCCGTAAATGAGTTTCTTCCAATCCGAAGATTCGCTCCCTGCGGGGCGACGCCGGCAGCTTCCGCATGCTGCTGCGTCCCGATAAGCCGCAGCCCGTTTGCCAGTTCACCAATCTTTTTCGTGTTATGCCATACGTAAATTACATAACTCTCGCCTTCGTGAATAGCTCTTCCCAACGGCTGCCACGCATTCAGTCCGCTAAACCCAAGATGCCCGTCTTTGGAAGCGGTAATCTGGTTATGCACCTTATATGACGGAGACGGATTATCCGATAAAATATTGCGTGCCAAATCCAGTTCCAGCTTCAATTCAGCATACAGCGGATGCTTCTCACTGCTTACTTCATCGACTGCTTCCAGACGCTTCTCCAGGACTTTTATAGTGGTAGTCCGTACATCCGGCCTCAATGTGGTATGCATTTCATCCACAAACAGGCCCATAATATCTTCCTCTAACGAATCGTATTTATGGAAATGGATCTCACCGACTTTCATTTTAAAATTTCCATATCCTCTTCCAAGGCTTATCTGAACCTTATTCGCCGTAATGGCTTCGTCCAGCCAGATAATATAATACGTATTCCTATGTTCATCCTGTTTGGAAAGCAGGCTTGCCCCTACATTCCGCTTCTTTGTAGCGTTCTGGGAATCCCAGTAATCCACCCTTGCATATTGGAATGCCCCTTCCGGATTTGCCGCCGTAAAGGTTATGTACTTCATTTTATAATCATTATCCAGCGTAACGGTCATTCCCCTGTCGCTTGCAGGATACGCCACGCCGTCGTCCCAGTCTGTTACCGTCCAGTAAGATGTATAATCGTCATCAACAATCCCCAGGGCGCTTTTTCCCGCCACGCCCTCGTCCAGCTTGCTGTCTACCATTTTAGCGCCGTTATGCCCTCCATACACAGCCGTTACAATATGATTTGTAAGCTTGCCGACGCCGTTGGAAGTATTTAAAAGGTTATACTGGGGCAGCTTCGGACGCGCCGTACTGGTCGTCATTGCCACATGCTCAAGCGACGGGACGCTCCAGCCCAGTTCGTTCCAGCCAATTACATAAACCGTATATTCCGTTTCATCTTCAAGGCCGTCAATCATATAGCTTGTGCCTTTGAGTTTCCCGGCTCCGGACTGCTGCTGCGTAAAGCCTTCTACAACCGGCACAAACTGTGCGCCCGTTTCGCCTGATTTTTTATAGTAAACCATATAGCCGTCAGAATCATCCATATCCTTCCAGGAGACCGTTACTGCACGGTAACCGCCGGAAGCTTTTACATTATCCGGTTTGTCGGGACGCTTTGTCGGCTTTAACTCTACGGTTTTTGGATCCGACCATGGGCTGCTCCAGTCCCCGTTTACAGAACGGACCATAACCGTGTATGTGGAAAAATTCTTTAATTTGCCGTCATTGATGCTGCCAATGATATGCTGTGCGCCGGATACGCGGACAATCTGCGTTGCATTTCCCGCCTGATCCTTCACAGGCCCGGATACATAGACCTCATACCCGGTTACGTTTGTCTGCGGACTCCAGGAAGCCGTAATCTGTTTGTCTCCCGCCGTCAGCGGATTTAAAACAGGAATATCCAGCTGCGGAGGAGCAATAAAATCTTCCATATTATTGACAAACTCAACCTTGGCTATATTAACCAATGGCTCCGTCTTTTTGGTTCCGGTAATACGGATTGTCACGCGCTTAACCGCAATCTGCGAACCGAAATTCAAAACCATTGAGCCGTCTTCATTGACTTTTACGCTTGGCTTTTGCACATCACGTGTTTTTTTGGCCGCTTTCCTGCCACCTTCAGCGGCGTAGCCTGCCGGCTGTGCCTGTTCGGAAAGATCAATAGACAGCGTTTCCTCCCCGCCGTCTTTTACATAGGTTACTACCGCTTCGCCCTGTGCAATATCGTTTGAGACATTGCCTTTATCATCTATCACCGGAGCGCTGATCGTCATGCCTGCAAGCGTTGGGATGCGGGCAGGATCCGCGTCCTCTTCCGCCAGTGTAAACTGCACTGCCACAGGATTTTCTTCGGTAATTTCCTCTTCTGCGTCTTCCGGCTGCAGAGTCAGGGCTCCTTCCTTGATGTCTCCTTGGATCATCGTCCCGTCAAGCGCCTCGGGAGCCTGCGTAACCCTGAGTTTTTTGTCAATTTCCGATTCCTGTGATTCGTCTATCCCCAAAACGGCCTGCTGCAAATCGACTAAATCCGTCTTGCCGTCGCTGTTGATATCGGATTCGCCTGATGCCGAATTTTTACGGATATCTTCCACAAGCTTATCGGTATCCGCCTGATCCAGACGTCCGTCCCCGGTTACATCGCCGGGACGAAGCCATCCTGCCGCCCCGCCTGATTCGGATTTTGCGGCGCAGACCAAAATCCGGTTCGTCCAGTCTGGTTCCAGTTGGATAGACTGCGTGTAATCGGCGAATTTCTTCGCCTTAACCTGCACCGTGTAATTCCCTGCCAAAAGCGTAAACCTGGCTGTTTGTACATCCGAACCGCCTTCTCCAAAATCCAGCTTTTCTTCCTGCGTCGCCTGTTCGCCCGCGCTTCCGCTGACCAAAACCGTCACCTCGCCGTCAAGCGGAAACGACGCCAGATCCTGTACCTGTACCTCCAGGACACCGTCCCCTTCCTCGGCAGTATCCGATGCATCCGTTTGTACTCGCGCAGAGACATCCGCTGCCATCGCCTCAGCCCCATAGGCTTCAACGGCAGTCCACGTCTGCATTGTCAAACAGCCTGCAAGCAACAATGCCATCCATTTTTTCATGTTCACTATTCCTTTCTTAAAAAATTTAAGCGCTACTACCAATCTCATGAAAAATATCGACAAAATCCATCGGTAAATTAACGGCTTACGCAGTCAAAAAAGGGGAATATAATCCATCGAAATTTATGAGATTTTTACATATGGCGCAGCGCCTTCCACAAAAAAAGAGGACACCTACGTGTGTCCCCTGAATGCCCGCGACCGGAATCGAACCGGTACTGTATTGCTACAACAGGATTTTAAGTCCTGCGCGTCTGCCAGTTCCGCCACGCGGGCATTTACATAAACCTAATAAATGGGCAGAGGTGGATTCGAACCACCGAAGCAATTTGCAGCAGATTTACAGTCTGTCCCCTTTGGCCACTCGGGAATCTGCCCATTCCATCAGACATATCAAATGCCTTAACAAATATGAATTATATCATATAAATACAAAAAATACAACATTTTTTTAAATTTTTATTATGGTAATTATGACAGAAAGCGCCCCCGGAACCCACTTATTCCTGGGGGCCCAATCGGAAGAGAAATCACTTCGTAATGGTAATTTTTGTTTTTCCTTTTTTCATTCTCTTCACAACGCCGCTGCTTCTGCATGCTTTTTACCTGTTTTATATCCTTTTCAAAATAACGGCGGTATGTCCCTGCATAGTAATCGCCGCTATTCCCCGGTTTACCGCGTACTCTTCCGGCATCAGGGAATACCCTTTGCCGGTCGTCATAATCAGGCAGCGAAGTCCCGCTGTCAGAGGGATTCCGGCAGCCGTAACCGAAAGTTCCATCTTCCGTTCCCCGTCGTCACTGTTTACGATGATAACAAACTGCTGTTCCCTGGTAAACCGGGCATAACACAAAAGCTTCTCCTCGCCTTTTAAAAACTGGAACGATCCGGTACGGAATGCCTGATACTCCTTATGTATCCGGATCAACTCCCGGTGCAGGTCAATTAATTCCCGGTTTTCATGTCCCCATGGATACGTCCGCCTGTTATCCGGATCGGTAAAACCGCAAAGCCCCGCCTCGTCTCCGTAATACAGAGCCGGCGCCCCCGGCCATGTCATCTGCACCAGGACGGCCTGGCGCATTACGCTGTAATCCACACCTTCACTTGCCGCAGCCGCCCCCAAACATTCCACCCTGCCCGCTTTGTGGTTTGTGCGCGTTAAAAACCGGGAATGATCGTGGTTTGAAAGCTGGTTCATGGAGCAAAGCAGCGATGGCGTAAGAAAACTTGTCATATAATGACGCATTGCCCCCTCAAAATACTCGATTTTTCCGATGCGCTCCGGGAAAAATTCATCACTGTGCTTTTCCATACCTGTCAGAAAAAAAGTAAGGGGCTCCATAAACGCCGTATAGTTCATGATCGTATCCCACTGATCGCCTGCCAGCCACTCTTTTGGATCCCCGTAATGCTCCGCCAGGATAACGGCATTCGGATTAGCCTGCTTGACCGCCTTACGGAAATTACGCCAGAACCGGTGGTTAAACTCTCTTGTATGCCCCAAATCCTCCGCTACATCCAGTCTCCAGCCGTCGCAGCAATAAGGTTCCGATACCCATTTACGCGCAATACGCAAAATATCGGCGCACAGGCGGTCTGACTTTTCGTAATTCAGCTTCGGAAGCGTCTCATGCCCCCACCAGCCCTCATACTCTTTATTTGTTTCCCAGGACGCGTCCTCCTCCTTGAATTTAAAATAACTGCGATAGGGGCTTTCCCGCTTCAGGTACGCGCCGGGCGCAAACCCTTTGCGGCCTTCATAAATCCCTTCCCGATCCATCCAGCAGTTAAACGAGCCACAATGGTTGAATACGCCGTCTAAAATTACTTTCATGCCCCGTTTGTGCGCTTCTTTTACAAATTCCGCAAAAAACGCATTGCTAGCCTCCAGGTTCGCCTGGCTCGTAACGCGGGTGCGGTACCGCGTTGCATTGCGGTTATCCTGATCGCCTTCTGCCAGAAGCTCTCCTTCGTCCTCTATAATTTTGGCAAAGTGCGGGTCTATATGGTCGTAATCCTGAATATCGTATTTGTGGTTGGAGGGCGAAACAAACAGAGGATTAAAATAAATCACTTCCACGCCAAGATCCGAAAGATAATCCAGCTTTTCCCATACGCCTGCAATATCCCCTCCGTAAAATTCCCCTACGCTGAAATTTTCCGGGCATTTCCCCCACTGATCGTCCGGCACTCTCGTACTCTGCGTCCGGATATAAAAATATTCTCCGTCCAGCACATCGTTGGAAGAATCCCCATTACAAAACCTATCTACCATAATCTGGTAAATAACCGCCCCCTTTGCCCAATCCGGCGTTGAAAATCCCGGCACTATCCTGAAAAAATAAGGCTCCCTCAACTCCCTGGCCACTCCATAACGATCATAGTAACACTGCGCCTGCCCGCTGGAAATTTCAAAATAATAGGAAAACGGCTCTGTGCCAAGCTGTATGTCAACCGAATAATAATCAAACGCATCGTCACTGTCCGAAAACTGCATCGGATAACTTGTTTTGTCCGTGCACAGCCAAATCATATCCACATTGTACTTTGCGGTCCGGAACCGAATGGTAACTATTTCATTCTCACCCGGTTCCGGAGGAATCCGGTAATCTTTTGTCCCGTCCGAAAATAACGCCTCTTTGCGCAAAACCGGCCTCATCTGCATAATATATTGGTGTATTTTATTTAGGTCGTACATAGTTTTACGTTTCATATCGTCTCTTCCTCTTTCCTGAATATTTTAAAACATATTATTTTGGGAAAAAAAAAGACAGCCAATATGCTGTCTTTTTTAGGAGAAGGTATTTTTACTATGGGGTGTAGCAAAAACTTTATATAATGTATTGGGGGTTTTACGAGTATTATAATAGCACCGCAAAGCGAATAAGTGTGCACAAACTTCACAAAATTTCACAAGTTTTTTTGTGAAATATGCACAAATTCACTTCTGTCTGCTACTGAAAAAGCGCTTCAAACTCTTCCCTGCTGATCTTCTCTTTTTCTAATAAAAGTCCTGCACATCGATTTAAAACATCTTCATATTCATTTATAATTTTTCTGGCTTTGGCATAACATTCGTCTATTATGCGTTTTACCTCCTCGTCAATCCTGGTGGCTACGCTTTCTCCGTATCCTCTGGCATGAGCCAAATCCCTGCCGATAAATACCTGATCGTCCTCGTTGGCATAGTTGATAAGGCCGACATTCTCCGACATGCCGTACTTTGTCACCATCGCTTTAGCAAGCTGGGTCGCCTGTTTGATATCCTGCGAAGCGCCTGTTGTAATATCGTCGAATATCATTTCTTCCGCCACGCGCCCGCCCAGATCCACAACGATCTCCTGCAGCATGCGCCCTTTTGTATTAAACATTTCATCCCGTTCCGGAAGCGGCATCGTATAACCTGCAGCCCCGCCGCCCGTGGGGATAATCGACACCGAATAAACAGGGCCGACATCCGGCAGGACGTGGAATAAAATGGCGTGCCCCGCTTCGTGGAAGGCCGTAATCCGTTTCTCTTTGTCGCTGATAATACGGCTCTTTTTCTCCGCGCCGATACCTACTTTGACAAAGGATTTACGTATATCGTTCTGAACAATATACGCGCGGTCTTCCTTGGCTGCGTTGATTGCAGCCTCATTGAGCAGGTTTTCCAGATCCGCGCCCGTAAAGCCTGCCGTCGTCTGGGCAACCTGTTTTAAATCCACATCATCGCCCAACGGCTTGTTTTTCGCGTGGACGTGTAATATCTGCTCCCTGCCGCCGATATCCGGCCTGCCTACGTGAATCTTACGGTCAAACCTGCCCGGACGCAAAATCGCCGGATCCAGAATATCTACGCGGTTCGTCGCCGCCATTACAATAATTCCCTCGTTGGTGCCAAACCCGTCCATTTCTACAAGCATCTGGTTTAACGTCTGTTCGCGCTCGTCATGGCCGCCGCCCATCCCGGTGCCCCTGCGCCGCGCCACGGCGTCAATTTCGTCTATAAACACAATACACGGAGCGTTGCGTTTCGCGTCGTCAAACAAATCGCGGACGCGGGACGCCCCCACGCCGACGAACATTTCCACAAAATCAGAACCGGAAATACTAAAAAACGGCACGCCGGCCTCCCCTGCCACAGCCTTTGCAAGCAGCGTCTTACCGGTTCCGGGAGGGCCTACCAGCAGGATGCCCTTTGGGATCCTTGCGCCCAATCGGCTGTATTTTCTCGGCGACTTTAAAAAGTCAACCAGTTCTTCCAGTTCTTCTTTTTCTTCCCGAAGCCCCGCCACTTTTTCAAAATTCATTTTATTGTCGTTGGTGGAAAGCCTCGCACGGCTTCTGCCGAAATTGAGCATCCTGGTTCCTCCTGCGCCGCCCCCGCCGTTTGCCCCTGCCGCCTGGTTGGACATAATAATAAACAAAATAAACATTGCCGTCAGCACAATCAGAAGCGGCAGCAGATTCATAAGCCAGCTTTCGGGCGGCACGTCTTCCAGATAATAGTTGTGAAAGCCTTTTTTATCGAGCATATCCTGTATATCGTTGACGTCCGATACATACAGTTCCTTTACGACGCTGTTGTGCAGACGGATATTTAAAATACCGGTCGGAATCTCCCTGTTTTGTTCTATCTCTATATAAACTATCTCGCCCGCATTCAATGCGTTCTGGAAATCAGTAAGAGTGTATGGGTTATCCACTATTTTCCTTGTATCCAGCGCCATCCAGACAATAATTACAATGCCTACAAGCGCCGCATAAAAACTAAAATTCCTAAGTTCTTTTCTGTCCAACTGGAATCCTCCTTTAGTCTAATTCAACTACGCCGATATACGGCAGATTACGGTATTTCTGCGCATAGTCCAACCCGTAACCCACTACAAATTCATCCGGTATATCAAAGCATGTATAATCCACATGTATTTCCTTTACACGCCGCTCCGGTTTATCCAACAGCGTGCATAGCCTTAAGCTTTTGGGCCCCTGGTTGTTCAGATATTCCAACAGATAACTTAACGTCCTGCCAGAATCAATAATATCCTCCACTACCAGCACGTCCTTGCCCTGGATACTCAAATCCAGATCCTTGACAATTTTTACCACTCCGCTGGATTTGGTATCCGCCCCGTAACTCGAAACGGACATAAAATCCATGGAAACCGGAACCGTCACTCTTTTGGAAAGTTCACATGTAAAGAATACGCCTCCCTTTAACACGCAGATCATATGGATCTCCTTCCCTTCATAATCCCGGCTGATCTGCGCCGCAATTTCCGCAATCCTTCGATCCACTTCTTCTTCCGATAACAACACACGGACTGTTTCACTCATGATTCTTCCTCCATAAACTGTACTTCCAACACTCTTTTCGTATCCCCTGTAATTTTATAATAAGCGCTGATCCGGTAACCAATCGCCCATAATATATGGGAACCTTCCGCCAAAAGCGGTATCCGGGCCCGCATATGCTTCGGAACCTTTTCATTGATCCAGTAATCTTTCAGCTTTTGCCTGCGTCCCTGCGAATCCAATATAAAATAATCGCCCGGTTCTCTGTTTCTAATGTAAAGCCTATTTTTTATCTTATCATAATCAAACCATTTCGTATACAGATTTTTGGGAATTTTTACATCTTTTTGCGTAATTTCGATAATCCTTCCAATAACCGTCCCCCCGAAAACCGCCGTCGGGGTTTGCGATACGCCAAACGGTATCCGGGCCGGAACCGTTCCGTCATCACCCGCCCCGCCCTTTGAAAAAAGCAGCATACCATAACTGTTTTCCGCCAAAACGCCGTACGGCAGGGAAATTCTTTTGCCCGTCGGGCCATGCGCAAGCAAAAACAGCGCTTCCAAATGCTCCCTGGAAATATCTTTCCTGCTTCCGGCCGCTTTTGCTGCCAGTTCCAAAAGCGCGCGCTTTTGTAAAAAGGGCGGATATGGCGCAAGCTCCTGTGCCCGAAAGCAGATACTCCCGTCGCCGGGCAGTTCCATACCGGCCTGTAAAATCTTATCCGTTTCCTGCTGCAAATATGCGCAAATTTCCTGTACGTCTTCGGAAAGACTGCCCATATGTACGACGCAGTTTTGATTCACCCGGCTCAGCTGCGGCATCACGCGGTTTCGTATCCGGTTGCGGCTGTAATGCACGTCGGTATTGGTAGAATCGATCCGGTAGCCCTGCCCGGCTTCTTTTAAAAACTGTTCTATTTCATATCTCGTCACACATAAGAGCGGGCGGATCAAAGCGCCCCTGACAGGGCGGATCCCGGCCAGGCCGTCTATCCCGCTTCCCCTGCAAAGATGAAACAGCAGCGTTTCCGCATTGTCATCCCCATGATGCGCTACCGCCGTCTTTACCTGTTTTCCTCCCAGGCGTATCCTTTCCTCTTCAAACGCCTGATAGCGCAGGTTCCTGCCGGCTTCTTCCAGGGAAATCCTCTGTTTTTCGGCTGTTTCCGGCGTCGGGACGCGTTTCACGGAATACGGGATATCGTACCGTTTTGCAAGTTCTTGTGCAAAACGCATGTCCGAAAGGCTCTCTTCCCCGCGGATCCCATGCTCGATATGTATTGCCGATATTGTAAAATCCATCTCATACCGCAGCCTCTCCAAAACCAGGAGCAAACAGACCGAATCCGCTCCCCCGGACAGCGCCACGCTGATATGATCTCCCTTTTGCACCATATCAAAGCGCTTCATAAAAGCCGCAATTTTTTTTATCATACTGCCTCCCACCAGGCCGAAACGGGCCTGATTTTGTATTAACTTTCCCAGACGGCGGCCGCAAGAACCGTCATATCGTCCCTGATCTGGCCGCCCGTACAGACCATAACCTGATCCAGAAGCTGTTTGGCCAGAAGGCCGGGATGATTGGTCTTAATCCCTGCAATCATATCTTCCAGCGTTTCTTCCGGCCTGTCCGTATGCAGATATTCTAACACACCATCTGTGATCATGACAAGGAAATCTCCGTCAGAAAGCTGTTTGGTAGCCTGTTCTATTTCTATTTCATAGCTGACTCCTACCGGCAGCGAAGTAGACAGCAGGCATTCCACCCCGCCGTCCTTATGGCGGATAAACGTTGCGGATGCGCCTATTTTATAAAATTCGGTTTCCCCGGTATACAGGTTTACGGAAGCGATATCCACAGTGGAATACTGCTCGTCGTCCCCGTGAATTACCATAGCGGAATTTAACATTTTAATCGCCGTCTCTTTTGTAAAGCCCGCTTCAATAAACCGCTCCAGCAAATCCAGCACCAGTTCGCTCTCCTTACAGGCGCGCGCGCCAAATCCCATGCCGTCGGACAGGCAGAGCACCAGCTCCCCGTCCTCTTTTTCCAAAAAAGAAAAGTTGTCCCCGGAAATTGTCGCGCCGTCCTTTGTGAGCCTTGCCACCCCATGCACGGCCTGGAACGAGGGCTTTTCTTCATAAATAATCTCCGACGTATCCTTCCCGACAAACGTCCTGGCGTCTTTGTGCGGCATCATAGGAAGCCCGACGGCTCCCACCACCGCTTTGGTCAGATCTTTGACCGCCACACAGTTTCCCCATCTTGACCGGACTTTTAACACAGCCTGGATATGGCCGTCGTTTTTGCGGTACAGATGCGCTTCCTGCGCCACAATCCCGCATTCTTTGGCACGGTAACGGATTTCGGCCAGCAGGCGTTTTTCCTCTGCGTCCAAAAGCTTTGCTTCATTGGCGCAGTCCTGCATAATAAACGCCATTGCGTCCAGCTGCTGCGCTATCACCTCACGGTTTTCCAGCAGTCGGTTATACCATGCCTTATTCAGGCGTACCTGTTCAAATACCGCTATCGCCTCCTGTTCCACATGTCCCGCATAGCAGCAGTTTGCTTCCAGTTCCCTTTTGGTTTCTTCGTCCGCTTCCCCGCTGTGCAGAAGACTGGCCAAAAGACGGCCGAACACCCCGTACATAGTCTGGTTGGAAGGCGCCCAGCAAATTGCGCAGGTATCGCAGCCGCTGCAGATTCGCCCGGCGACCTCCTGCTGTATCTGCGCAATTTCCTCCTGCCCGATATCCGTCCGCCGTTCCATTGCGAAAAAAGCTTTTGAGAGCCCCTCAAAACTCTTGGCGTAATTTAACAGGCGCTGTCCCTGGTATCCGTCCTGCGCCCCCGCCAAAACGGCGGGTTCTTCCTTTTCTTCCAAAAACAAATGCACGCCTCTTGCACAAAGTATGCCAAACCCAAAAATAAAGACCGCTTCACAAATTGCCGCCGCAAGCGTGACCTGGTTCTTAAAATCAAAAATACCTCCAAAAACAGAAAGCGCAAACGTCCCGCCGGAAGCGGCAACCGCCGCCACGACCGTATAACAGCGTTTGTCCACCCACTCTGACAGGCGCACCGTAACCGCTATAATCAGAAGCGCCATCGCATATTTGGCAATTACAGTAATCGGGATAAACGCTACCATCCCGGCAAACATCCCCGCCGACAAAAGCCATCGGGCGCGTTCGTCTAAATACACGGCCGCAAAATACGCCGGAACCAACGGGTAACATCCCATTACAGAGATCCGGCAGAGCAGCCCTCCTGCAATACCAACCGCCAATTGTTTCCATCCTGTCCTCTTCATACTGTTAAATCCTCCTGGTATTCACATTTTTCCGTCCCCAAACTGTGCGGGCGGATTTTCTAAGAGGCATTATAGAATCCTGCTTTTAAAATGTTTGTCAAACCGTCACGGGCTTTTCAAAAACTTTTCGCCAAAAATGCCCTCGAATTGTAGATTCGAGGGCATTTATCCATTTCAGGATGCTCGTATTATTTTTCTCTGAATATAATCTGATTGTCATAAACCATACCCAGTTTGCTTTTCGCCGTATCTTCCACATATTCCCGGCTTCCGATATAATCTTCATAGTCCGAAAGCTGTTCTTTGCGTCCTTTTTCTTCTTCATACTGTATCTTTAAATCATTCTCCCGCGCAATGTATTCTTTGTCTTTCTGGTACAGGCGCACAATCTGGAATGACATTACCACAAGCAAAATTACTACAATAAAAGCAATACTGCCTTTTCCCGCCTGGTTCTTTTTCCTTTTCTTTGTTCCCATCCGCATCCCTCTTACTTGTCTGTTATTGTTTACTTAAACCTATCTTAACCGCTTTTTTTATTTTTTTCAATTCTTTTTTGAAAAAACCAAACATTTTTTTACCCGGTTTTTCCACTACGCCGAATATTTTTCCGAAAATCTTCTGCCATATCCGCAAAATCTTTACAAAAATACGGACTACCCAGGGACTGATATACGTATTCTCCACCAGCATCCCAATCGCCACGCCTCCTAAGACAAACCAGCGCAAAAGCCCTTCGTTTTCCCGGTAGAGCATGGCAAAAATCCCAACCGCGCAAAACAGCCAGTATAACATGTCCTCCACGGCCATTAAGATCGTCCCGTGTTTTCTCATATGGCGGAAAATGCGTATCACATCATAAAAAAGCATCAAAGCGGCGCCAAACAGGAACGAAACAAGCAGCAGGCTGCCTTCCCCGGCAATGGATTCACTGATTGCGCCGTTCATTTAAAAAGCCGCCCAAAAAAAGATTCTGCCTGCTTGCCGTAGTCCTTGACCTCCGAATAGGCCAGCGAGTCAATCCTTCCTTCTATGTCAACCTCACCTTTCTCTAAACTCAGACGGTTGACATGGAGATCGTTTCCTTTGATTAAAAGCATTCCCTGTTCCGTTTCCAGTAAAATTTCAGCCACATCAAACGAGAGTACATCCACCACCCCGCTGAAATTGCCGGTTTTACGGTTGCCCAGGAGAACCTTATGCGCTTTACTTCCTGTTTTTTCATCCATCTGTTCCAGCTTACCTCCTGCCTTACAACCTTTCTGCTTCGGAATGGTTGTCTGTTTTTCTTTTTAAACATTATATTAGCAGAAGGCTTCATTTATGCCCAAAAATACGCGTTCCTTAAAGATAACGGAACATTTCTTTCGCTTCTTCCTTGCGTACGGTTTCCGCGACGGACAGTACCTCGGCCCGGACCGATTTCTGCCCGAACGCGATTTCTAAGATATCCCCGGCCTGAACGCCTGCGGAGGCTTTTGCCACTTTGCCGTTTATCATAACCCTGCCCGCGTCACAGGCTTCATTTGCCACGGTACGGCGTTTGATCAGGCGCGATACTTTTAAATATTTATCCAGTCTCATTTGTTTCACTCCTTTCAAAAAACTGTTTTTGCATCTGTGTATATAAAAATACAGAGGGCTAAAAAACGCCCTCTGCCACATTCGCTTTCTTATTTTTGCATTAATTAATCATATCCTTTAAAGCTTTTCCTGCTTTAAACTTCGGAGCCTTAGAAGCCGGAATCTTCATTTCTTCCCCGGTCTGCGGATTCCTGCCGACGCGTTCCGCCCTCTCAGAAACTTCAAACGTCCCAAATCCGACTAACTGAATCTTCTCGCCTTTCTTTAATTCTTCTGCAACTACATCTGTAAAAGCCTTTAATGCCGCTTCAGCGTCTCTTTTCGATAATTCTGTTTTGTCAGCCATAGCTGCAACTAATTCTGCTTTGTTCATTCAAAATTCCTCCTGTGGATGTTCATATTAATAATTCATGTCATAAGGCCTTCTGCAAAATTGCCGCTGCAATCGGCCTACATGATTATTTATACTTGTTTTACCTATATTTGTCAAGAAAAAGTATTGCTTTTTCCTCATTTAGATCAGCTTTTGTACAATATCCAGCATTGTCTGTCCGAGTTCTTTTGCTTTTTCCACAGAATCCGTCAGGGAATCCCCTTTTACGCCAATATAAAATTTTACTTTCGGCTCCGTCCCGGACGGGCGGATGCATACCCATGCGCCGCCTTCGAGTTCATAGTACAATACGTTGGACTTTGGAAGCCCGGTCGGGCTTACTTCCTTTGTCTTAAGGTCTGTCACCGTATCTTGCTGATAATCCCTTACCTTAAGCACCCCGTAATCCCCAATCCGGCCAAGCGGCTCTTTCCGCAGGGTTCCAAGGATATTCTTAATCTTTTCAAGCCCCTCGATTCCTTTTAAGGTAATGGACTCCACATGATCCTGATAATAGCCGTAACGTGCATACATATCAAGCATAGCGTCCCACAGCGTCTTGTCCTGTGTCTTATAAAACGCGGCGGCCTCGCACAAAAACATCGTCGCGGCCACGGCGTCTTTATCCCTTGCATATGTTCCTGGCAGACAGCCGTAGCTTTCTTCCATGCCAAACAGGTAAGCGCCTTTACCGGTCTTTTCAAATTCCAGCATCTTCTGGCCGATAAACTTAAACCCGGTCAGAACTTCTTCCAGTTTGACGCCATAGTACGCTGCGATGGCGTCCGCCATATTCGTAGTTACAATAGAACGGATAAACGCGCCGTCTTCCGGCAGGCTTCCCTTCACGGCTTTTGTCTGGCCGATAATATAATCTCCTATTAAACATCCCGACATATTTCCGGTCAGCATATGGTATTCGCCGGTCTGGCTGTCTTTTACATAAACGCCGAGCCGATCCGCGTCCGGATCGGTTGCAAGCACAAGATCCGCCCCTTCTTTTTTTGCAAGGGCAAGCGCCAATTCATAGGCGGCCGGCGCCTCCGGGTTCGGGTAACCGACGGTCGGGAAATCACCGTCCGGCAGCTCCTGTTCTTTTACTACAAACACATTGGAAAAGCCCAGTTCCTTTAAAATGGTGCGTACCGGAATATTGCCTGTCCCGTGAAGCGGCGTATAAACAATTTTAAGTTCGTCTTTTACCGCGTCGATTGCATCCTGGTGAAGTACCAGCTTTTTGATTTCATCCATATAAGCGCGGTCGATCTCTTCCCCGATGGTAATATATAAACCGTCCTGTTTTGCTTTTGCTTTGTCCATGGTAAGCATTGTGCTGTAATCCGTAACGGCCTTTACCTCCGCCATAATTCCCGTGTCGTGCGGCGGCGTAATCTGCGCCCCGTCCTCCCAGTAAACCTTGTAGCCGTTGTATTCCGCCGGGTTGTGGCTGGCCGTAATGTTGATGCCCGCAATGCAGTTTAACCGGCGCACCGCATAAGATAATTCCGGCGTAGGACGGAGCGATTCAAATACATACGCCTGAATGCCGTTCGCTGCAAGGCAGAGCGCCGCTTCATCTGCAAATTCAGGCGACATATGCCTGGAATCAAAGGCGATAGCCACGCCGCGCGCTTCCCCCTGCACTTTTTTGATGTAATTTGCAAGCCCCTGGGTCGCTTTGCGGACGGTATAAATGTTCATACGGTTCGTCCCTGCGCCAATCACGCCGCGCAGGCCGGCCGTCCCAAATTCCAGTTCCGTGTAAAACCTGTCCTCCATTTCCTTTTCATCATCCGCAATCGCCTTTAATTCCGCCTTGGTTCCTTCGTCGAAATACGGATTTGAAATCCATTCCTGATAGATATCCTTGTAATTCATTGTTTTCCTCCTCTTGTTTTTATTTATTACGGCAGTTTCTGCCGTTATTGATCCCTTAAGTCATCATAACCTGTAGCGCCTGCGGACGGGTTGTCCGTATTATGATTATTGCCGCCGGCGCCGCCGTTATTTCCGCTGTTATTGTTGATAGACGTTAAAAGGTTGTACAGCGTGGTGAGATAATCCTGCTCCGTTTGGCCGTTATTATTGTTATTATTATTGTTATTATTGTTGTTATTATTGCCGTTATTATTCGTATTATTGTTTGTGCCGTTCTGGTTTGCGTTATTCTGGCCTGCGTTTTGGCCGCTGTTATTGTTGTTCGTATCCGCCGTACCGGCGCCCGATGCGTCTGCGTCCGCCTTTTCGTTCTCGGTTTTGCCCTCCGATGCCCCGGACAGGGCGATTTCGATTTCAGCCTCTGCGGAATTGACCACAAGCTTTTCCGTAATCGTGTCATACCCTTCCGCTTCTACGGAAATTGTATGCACGCCGTAGCTTACTTCCACCGGCTTAGAGTAATCCGCCTGTCTGCCGTCGACCCATAAAACCGCGCCTTCTACGCCGACCTTAAACCGAATCCGGCATATTTTAGGGCCTTCCCCTTTTAGTTCGTCTAAATTCAGGGTAACCGTCTGATCCCTTTTAACCTCAACCTCCCTGCTGCCTCCGTAGCCGTCGTTCGCCACGGTAACAAGGTATTTGCCCTCCGGCACTTCCACCTGCATGTTTTTCGTTACTTCTTTAAAAATCTTATCGCCGATGCAGATAAAACTGCCTTCAAACAACTTGGTGTTGGAAAGCGCCAAATAACCGTGGCCAACCGACACCGACAGTGAAATCAGTTTTTTGTCCCGGCCCACGGCGCGCAGCACATCGGCTTCCCCCAGTTCGTCAAATGAAATCCTGCCCTCCCCGGAAAACAATTCCATATCCGCATCGCAGGCATATTTGCTTTTCCCAATGGTAAGCGCGCGGATAGACGGATCATAAGAATAATTCACAATATCCTCATATACCCATACCTCCGGGGAAAGCTGCATGCCCTTAAGCTGCTGCGTCCGTCCGGACACCTCAATCTGCACCACGTCTCCCGGCACAAAATATGTAACCGGCTTGCTTTTGCCGTATTTGTCCAGAAACTTTGTTCCGGTATCATATGCATACTGAAACTGCCTGCCGTTTGATTCCTGTTCAAACGCCGCCGTCTGGTTCTCAGTATCTATCCTGGTTAAGACATATAACTCCGTGCCGTCCCCATCCGGCGAAACGGCGCCATCTTCGTTTGCGCCCTCGGCTTCCTTTGTCTCTTCTGCTTTTACCTCGTCCGTTTTGACGCCGGTCCCCCTGCGGTTTTGGATAATGCCGCTGTCCGGCCTGCCGCACGCGCCTAAAGCAAAGGCTGCAAAAACTGCCCATACTGCCAGTAAAAACTGCCGCTTTTGTAATTTCATGTCCATAATCTCCAATCCATACGAAAGATGGACTTATTATAACATACTCTTCCTAACTTGTGAAACAAAATAACATTTTTAAGAATTGTTTTCTCTGCGGCTCCTGTTCGATGATTTTTTCCAGCTTTTCAATATCCCGGCCGGAAATCCAGGATTTGCGTGAACTGCTGTAATGGTTCGCAATTTTCCAGAACTTTTTCGGGTACGCCAAACGCAGGTAAAGCTGTTCCAGTTCCTGCTGCTTTAACTTGCGGATTTTGTCGTATTCTGTAATCATATCAATACCAAGCCCAGTATTCCAGTTGTATTTTTCCAGAATTTTACGCACAAAATTCGCCAGATCGCGTACCATAATATCATAAACCATCTGCTCGAAATTCAGAAATGTCCATTCCCCCTGCGACAGAATGATATTATGCTGGTTGTAGTCCCCGTGGCAAAGACCCCACATCTGTTCCTCCAACTCCGGGTCCAGGTTATCTAACTGCCGTTTCAGCTGTTCCGCCACTTCAAGCGCCTGCGTCCGGTAGCTCTCATATACCCGCATAAACAGAAGTTCGAACTGATTTTTTTTATTCTTGTTGCGGATATAATTTTTCACTTTATTGAGTTCCCTGTTATGGCGTTCATATTCCAGCAGAAGGCTGCTTTTATCCGCCTTTAAAAAGTCGGGAATTTCGTTTGGGCAGGACTTTGCAAGAACGTGGAACTGCGCCAGTTTTTTTACCGCGGCCAGTATATCGTCCCGGTTTTTTACATCGCATTCCCTGCCCTGATACCAGTTTTTTAAGAGGTAAAGCGTACCGTTTAATTCGTCCTTTGCAGCCGCTTCACCTTCCCTTGTAACAACCACGGTCTCTGACGCAAAACCGTTTTCTGACAAAAATTTCAGAATATCATATAAAAAAGCGGCTCTATCCTTTGATCCGCGAAACTCCTTCAATAACATGGTCCCCTTGTCCGTTTCACAGCTTAAAGCCCCGCGTCCTTTCGCCGTACTTCTGATTTCCACATCATACTGTTCCAGAATCTCTTCATCCCGATTATACACAAAAACCCCTCCATATGAATCTTTACACGGGGCTGTACGGCCAGGTACCCGGCCCTGCACATTCCGTGTCTCTTTAACATATGAAAGGGTTCCTAAAAGTATGCAATTAAAATGACAGAATCTCCGCTGCCTTAGAAAGCAGAATGTCCTTCTGGTTTTGCCCCGGTTCTTCCAAAACCACCTCGAGCAGTTCTTTTAAAACCTGTCCCATTTTGGGCCCCGGCTTTAAGCCCATAGCAATCAAATCGCTGCCGTTTACCGCCAGCTCCTTTAACGTTAAGCATTGCCGCTTTTCGAGGATCCTTTGGTACAGCGCTTCATAGCCCTTTAAGTATTCCAGCTTTTCCAAACGCTTATAAGCGCTCTGCGCCAGTATATCCGCCCGCTTCACTGCAAAAATAGCCGGGTAGGCCTCCTGCCCCGCCCGCACGACCGCACGGCGGACGCTTTTTTCCAGAAGCGGCGGATTGTCGTCGTGCCATTGAACCAGGCGGCAAACTTTTGAAATCGTATCGTTGTCGTATTTTAAACGGCGCAGGATCTGTCCCGCCATCTTGCCGCCAAGCTGCGGATGCCCGTGAAAATGATCCCTGCCGTCCTCGCCCCTGCTGCGGCAGGCCGGCTTCGCCACATCGTGCAAAAGAACGGCAAGCCGCAAAATTTTGTCATTCGGCGTATGCATAAGCGCCGCAATGGTATGCCCGCCTACGGTATAACAGTGGTGCGGATTATCCTGCGCGGCCCGCATCATACGGTCAAACTCCGGCAGCATTACGCCGGTAATGCCAAGTTCATAAAGCGTGCGCATCTGTTCCGGATGAGCGGACACCAAAAGCTTTGTCAGTTCCGCTTGGATCCGCTCCGCGCTGATATGCACGAGCGTACCGGAAAGCTCCTTTACCGCCGCTTTTGTCTCCCCGTCAATGGAAAACCCCAGCTGCGCCGCAAACCGCACCGCGCGCATCATACGCAGCGCGTCTTCCTGAAATCTTTGCTTAGCGCAGCCTACGCAGCGCACTATCCCCGCATTTAGATCCGAAACGCCGCCAAACGCATCCACAAGGCCGTCCTTGCGGTTATATGCCATGGCGTTCATTGTAAAATCCCGCCGTTTCAAATCTTCAATCAGATCCGGCGTAAACGTAACTTCCTTCGGATGCCTGAAATCTTCGTATTTCCCGTCCACCCGGTACGTTGTTACCTCAAATCCTTCCCGTTCCACTAAAACCGTTACCGTACCGTGCTGAATCCCGGTATCAATGGTTTTTGGGAAAAGCCTTTTTACCTCGTCCGGCTTTGCGGAAGTAGTAATATCCCAGTCTTCGGGCTGCCGCCCTAAGATGCTGTCGCGGATACAGCCGCCCACCGCATACGCTTCATGGCCCGCCTGCTGTAACGTATCGATAATAAACGCTGCTTTTTGGGGAAGTAAAATTTCCATTTAATATGCCTTCCCCCAATACACCAGCTTATGCGCCGGTTTCCCGCAGCATACGCAGGCGTCGGATATCCGTTCTTTATCTGTAAACGGCATACAGCGCGAAGTCGCTGCAAATTCTTCTTTTAACTTATCTTCACACGCCTGCTCCCCGCACCACATACCGCGTATAAAGCCGGGCTTATTGGTGATAATATCGGCAAATTCTTCGTAATTATGCGCGTCAAAAATGTGCGCGTCCCTGTGCGCTTTGGCGCGTTCAAACATATCCGTCTGGATCCTGCCCAAAAGAGCCTTTGCCTGCGTCTCCACATCCGCGTCTGCCGTTACGGCCTTTTCCCTGGTGTCGCGCCGCACCATGACGCACTGGCCGGCTTCCATATCCTTAGGCCCGATTTCAATCCGAATCGGGATGCCGCGCATCTCCTGTTCTGAAAATTTCCAGCCGGGGCTTTTTTCGGAATCGTCCAGCTTCACACGGACGCCTGCAGCCGCTAAGCGTTCTTTTAACTCGTTTGCTTTTTGCAGGACGCCTTCTTTGTGCTGCTGAATCGGGATTACCATAACCTGTACCGGGGCAATTGCAGGCGGCAGCACCAGGCCGGAATCGTCGCCGTGCACCATAATAATTGCGCCTATAATCCGGGTGGACATGCCCCAGGAGGTCTGGTGGACGTATTGTAATTTATTTTCCTTATCTGTATACTGGATGCCAAACGCCTGTGCAAAGCCGTCGCCGAAGTTGTGGCTCGTGCCGGACTGCAGCGCTTTGCCGTCGTGCATCAAGGCCTCGATCGTGTATGTGGCGTTTGCCCCGGCAAATTTTTCCTTTTCCGTTTTCCTGCCGCGTACAACGGGGATTGCAAGGACTTCTTCACAGAAATCGGCATAGACGTTTAACATCCGCACCGTACGCTCTTCGGCCTCTTCTTCGGTCGCATGCGCCGTATGCCCCTCCTGCCACAAAAATTCCCTGGAGCGCAAAAACGGCCTAGTTTCTTTTTCCCATCTTACAACGGAACACCACTGGTTATATACCCTGGGCAGATCCCGGTAAGACTGGATATCGTTTTTATAAAAATCACAGAACAGCGTTTCAGACGTCGGGCGGACGCAGATTCTCTCCTGCAGCGGGTTCGAGCCGCCGTGGGTAACCCAGGCCGCCTCCGGCGCAAAGCCTTCTACGTGGTCTTTTTCAATGTTTAACAGGCCTTCCGGGATAAACATCGGCATATATACGTTTTCTACGCCGGTTTCTTTAAACCTGCGATCCAGTTCCTGCTGGATATTTTCCCAGATAGCATATCCCGCGGGCTTGATGATCATGCAGCCTTTTACGGAAGAATAGTCGGTCAACTCTGCTTTTTTTACAACGTCGGTATACCATTGGGCGAAGTCTTCGTCCATGGATGTGATAGCTTCCACTAATTTCTTTTCTTTTGGCATGGTTTCTTTCCTTTCTGGTTTTAAAATATATCGTCGGGATTTGCACCGCAGCGCGGCCGGTTCAAACCGAACCGTCCAAAGTTTTTACAAATCCTTTTTGTCGTTTTGACATTTATTTTAGACTGCATGGTTTTGGTTTGTCAAGGGGAAACGCCGTACATTTTTTCAAAATAAGTTGTATTTTCCGCTGTTTTACGCTATATTACAAATATAGAAAAAACAGCCGCTGCACGCAGCAGACAAATCGGCGCAATGCAGACAGCGGTGGAAAGGACGGTTTACGCTATGAAAAAATATATCCGAAATGCATTTGAAGTGGAAGCGATTGCTTATGAAACGGGAAAAGGGATGGAAGACGGCTTTATGCCCTGGAATTCGGTCGTGACGACGGGATGGATCCAGACGGAAAACCTGATTCAAATCACGCGGGACGACGGTACGGTAGTCTGCCCGTTTATCCAGAACCGCAGAGGTCTGATTTTTTTAAGAGAAGGCGATTACATTATAACGGAACAGGATATGGAACGGCACGCCTGCGGCGGGGATAAGTTTTTTGACCGGTATCATCCGATTGAGGGATAGCGGGAGTATTTGTTACATTATATTAAGCAACGGTAGCCAGAGGGCGGGCGCTGCGGCTTTCGCTGTGCGACAGGATAAGCCGCAGCCCCGCCCTCTGGCTGCTGTTTTGCCAAGCTTATGCTTTATCTGGTTTTCTCCGCCTCTTTTTCCCAGTTTATGAACATGATTACCGCAGTGGCTGCGTATACTACCCACATAAGAAGCGTTGCCATATTATCGCTTCCCGATGAAAAGTCACGCCACCACATATAAATGCTCAAAACATCAACTACGAACCAAATCCACCACTGTTCGGCATACATTTTCACACTGATAACCATTGCTGCGACTGAGGAAACGGTTGTAAAAGAATCTACAAACGGCATTGCGTCTTCCATATGAAGCAGCAGCAGCCCATACAAATATGTGCCAATACAAATTACGGCAGTCAGAATCCATCTTTGATTCCATGTCATGCGTTTCTTTTCCACTTCTCCGGTTTCATCGTTGATATGCTTTTTCCATATATGAAATCCAATAAACTGCATTGGAACGTAATAGAATGCGTTTAGCATGGTTTCGCCATATAAAGCTGCCTGGTACGCAATCATGGCGTACAAAATACTATTCACCAAACCGAACGCATAAGCCAGTAACTTCCCTTTTCCGGTACATACCACATATGCCACGCCTGCAGTAGAGGAAATAATACCCATAAGGGAATCGTTCCAATATATGCTTAACCCTGTAATTATGGAACAGGAAGCCGCCAGCCAAAAAATTTCCCAGCATTTCCAGCCTGTTAATTCTCTGCGAATAAATTTCTTAATTGCATCCATCATTCTTTTCTTTCCTGGTAAAGTGAAACGGACTTCTGTACCGCCGGCTCAAACTATAGCGTCCGGTATAGCCCGTATGGTCGCGCCTGTTCGAAATTTCAATTCATTTCTTTACAGCAGCATTTCTATCAAAGTATTCTGTTTTAGTCATATAGCATTGTTCTCCAGAGTTTGTTACAACTACTATTATTTTTACTTACCATACGACAAAAATTCCGAATAATCTTCCATGGAACATGCGGAATCTAGTACTGCATCCGAACAGGAATTGAAGTTTGGAGACACCTGCTTTGTGCCAGT